>Ga0208297_1000429_pt1 | contig 87122 bp, 83 predicted proteins | sample LMS_cellobiose_e_FD_187367 | JGI IMG/M metagenome (GOLD analysis project Ga0208297, IMG submission 187367) | Rumen-fistulated moose microbial communities from Alaska, USA - LMS_cellobiose_enrichment (SPAdes) (version 2) | ecosystem: Host-associated > Mammals > Digestive system > Stomach > Rumen... | reverse complement strand
AACGCGCACAACAGCCGCCAGAGCGGAGTTGTGCGCTGCGCAGACTTGTTTGTTCTTTTTATTGCAAGAGGTGTTCCACTCCTGACGGCGGGCAGCCTCAGCCCATTGTATTCTCATCAATCTAAGTAAATTCAGAATATTGAAGAAACCTTTTGTCGTTAACCGCGCTGCTTGTCTGGCAGGCTTCTCCTTCCCGGTAGACATAATAATGTATTGACAAAACGTTGCACCATGATATGTTTTGTTTCATGAATATTTCAGCCCCCTACGAAATCATCGGTGAAGGCCAGCCCGTACTCGCCATCGTTACCCCCTCCAGCCCGCTTGCCGCAAATGCGCGGGACATCGCCCAAGAAATGGGAATCACAACCTGTGTGGTACTGACCGGACTGGACGAAGAGGTCGGCGTGGCTCATGAAGTCCTGCGCAAGGGGGAAATCCAGGTCATCGCCGGCCGCGGACAGCTGGTCTATATTCTGCGGCAGCAGGTAGACGTCCCCGTGCTGGCCGTGGAATACTCGGCCCAGGATATTCTGGAAGCCCTGCTGCCGTTTCAGAACTCAAATATCCTTATCGGACACTTGTGTTTTCCGGAGCAGGGTACTGAGTCCCAGGATATTGCCAGGCTGCTTGGGGTACGCCTGACCAGGCTGGTTGTCTGGAGCCTTGATGAAGTTGGCGCCGCGCTGGAGAAAGCCGCCAAACTTGGCATCACCCGGATCATCGGAGGCCCGGGATTGGTGCACCGGGCCCGTGACAGGGGCTTTGCCGGCGACATTCTGCGTTCGGGCAATCCTGAATCGCTGCGCCGGATGTTCCGCACAGCCGCCAGCATCATCGCGCTGGGCACACGCAATCGCCAACAGGTGGAGATGATTCGCTGCATTTCCGACCTCAACCCCAACGCCCTGCTCTCCATTGACCGTGAATACCGCATCACGTACGCCAATACCCATGCCGAACAGCTTCTGGGCAACGGGAGGCAGTCTATTGTGGGGTATCTGGTCAACGAGTTCCTCCCGCATGTGGACTGCTCACGCCTGCTCCTGCCCGATACTGACGTCAGCCTGACAACAAATATTTCCGGTCGGCGGATGGTCATGTCCCATGTCCCGCTGTCCCAGACCGGCACAAACGAAGGGGCGGTGCTGTCGTTCCAGGATGTGGCGGATATGCAGAGAATGGAATCCAACATCCGTCAGAAACTGTACGCGGAACAGCATATCGCCAAGGTGACCTTCGAACAGATCGTCGGCGACAGCCCGGCCATCACTGAAGCACGCCGCCTGGCCTGGCGTTTCGCCCGCCCCGACGCCAGTGTTTTGATCACAGGCGAAACCGGCACCGGCAAAGACATGTTCGCCCAGGCCATCCATAACGCCAGTTCGCGGGCGGCAGCGCCTTTTGTCAGCGTCAACTGTGCGGCTCTGCCCGAAATGCTGCTGGAGAGCGAGCTGTTCGGCTACGACGAGGGGGCCTTCACAGGAGCGCGTAAGGGCGGCAAACCCGGCCTGTTTGAAGTAGCGCATAACGGCACCCTTTTTCTGGACGAAATCGGCGAAATGCCCCTTACTCTCCAGACCCGCCTGCTGCGCGTACTCCAGGACAAGCGCGTCATGCGTCTGGGCAGCAACCGGCTGATTCCGGTCAACGTGCGCATCATCAGCGCCACCAACCGTGATTTGAACGAGATGCGGGCGCAGGGGAGCTTCCGCGACGATCTTTTCTACCGTATCAACACCATGTCACTGCGCATCCCCCCCTTGCGCGAACGCAGAGAGGATATTCCCCGCCTGGCGGAACTGTTCCTTCATACCTACACACCGCAGGGGATGGAGAAACGATTGAACGAGGACGCTCTGAATCAGCTTTTGAGCCGCCCATGGAACGGCAATGTCCGGGAGCTGGCCCATGAAATTGAACGAGCCGTGCTGCTGTGCGACGGCAGAGAAATCACCGCAGAATTTCTGAGCGGAGGAGAAAGCGGGGGCGGCTGCCGCGTTTCGGATCGGGCGGAACCTTCCCGGCAGGCCCCGGAGGCGACGGCGATGCCGGCTCCGGCAGCGGCGGAACGAGAGGCCATTCGCCAGGCGCTGATGGACAATCAGTACCATAGAGGGCGCACAGCCCTGGCGCTCGGCATCTCGCGGGCCACGCTGTGGCGTAAAATACGCGAGATGGGGCTATAAGCCTGCCTGCCGTTTCCCCCAAACGCAGCGCTTCAGGGGGCTCTGCCCCATCAGAAATGGAATTTCCGAATTACCCGCCAATTTGTTGCGCGAATTTTTTTGATATTATTGAATAAACGTCAATAAAACACTTTCTAAGGTGCTGCTTTTGGGAGAAAGCCTTTTGAACAGTTTTTCTTCCTTTCTCTTTCTGTTTTTTTATATTGAGTCAGCCTCTGAAATCATGAACCTCGCGCAGGGGCCGGCACTGAAAAGCCCCCTGCCTTCAGGTTCTTGAAACCAGAGTGTGAACCTGCTACAGAGTTGTGGGCATAGAGTTAAGCCACATTTTTTCCAGAGAGGAACAGCAGACCGCAGCGGATGGGCAGCACAGGACGAAGAAGAATGATAGAAGCTGTTTCATAATTTTTTCAGCATGTTTTTCCTATTTTCAGCTCCGTGCGGCCTGCGCCAACAGGTTCGTGGCATTTACAGCCCCTCTGGGGGGTAGCCTATCGCCAGCGGCACAATAAGCACGGTTTTCTGCCGCGCTAAAGAAACCTGAGTCAGGAACGCCCATGTCCTCCCTCTTTGCCGATTTGTCTCTTTTCCCCATTCTGCTCAGCCTGAAAGTGGCTGGCGTCGGGACGCTGACGGCGTTGCTGCTGGCTCTGGCCGCGGCCCGTCTCCAAGCCCGCCGGACAAGTTTCACTGCCCGTATCCTGGACGGATTGTGCACGCTGCCCATGGTTCTGCCGCCTACCGTCATGGGGTATTATCTTATCCTGCTGCTGGGCAAGCGCGGTTTTCTTGGCGCCGCGCTTGCCAATCTGGGCATTGAATTGATGTTTTCCTGGCAGGGCGCTGTGATCGCCGCCACTGTCGTCATCTTTCCGCTTACCTACAAAGCTGCCCGCGCGGCACTGGAGTCCGTGGATGTCCGTTACGAACAGGTGGCGCGCACGCTGGGAGCTTCAGAGGCTAAAATCTTCCTCACCATCTCTCTTCCGCTGGCATGGCGGGGTATCCTCGCCGGCAGCATGCTGGCCTTTGCCCGCGGCATGGGGGAATTTGGCGCTACGCTGATGATTGCCGGGAATATCCCGTACAAGACGCAAACGTTGTCGCTTGCGATCTATGACGCTTTCCAGGCTGGCAACGATGACGAAGCGCTGGGGCTGGTGCTGCTGGCATCCGCGCTGTGTCTGACTGTGCTTATGTCTGCGGAGTGGTTTATCGGCAGCTGGGGGAACGGGCATGATTGACATTGCTGTGCAGGCGGTTCTCTCCAACCGCAAGGGGAAAACCTTTCGTCTGGATGCCGCCCTGTGTTCGAAAGCGCGGCGCATCGTCCTGTTCGGGGCCTCCGGCTCAGGCAAATCGCTTACTATGCAGGCCACAGCGGGACTGCTCCATCCTGCTGGAGGACACGTCATCATCAACGGCCGTACGCTGTTCGACGCCCAGAAGGACATCTGTGTCAGTCCGCGTGACCGCCGCATTGGCTACGTCCCGCAGGACTTCGCCCTGTTCCCGCACATGAGCGCCCTGCACAACACAGCCTTTGCCCTGACCGGCTGGACAGGACGCCTTTCCGACACAGCGCGGCGCGCAGCGCGCGCTCTGCTGGCCCGGTTTGAGGTGGATCATCTGGCCGACGCCCTGCCGTCTCAAATGTCTGGCGGGCAGCGCCAGCGTGTCGCGCTGGCGAGGGCACTGGCGGCAGAACCGCAGCTTTTGCTGCTGGACGAGCCTTTCTCGGCGCTTGACCCCCTTCTGCGCGCCAGGATGCGGGTAGAAATCCGCTCCCTGCTTGATGAATGGAATATTCCCGTCATGACTGTCACCCACGATCCTGAAGACATCGCCGCATTCGGGGACGAAGTCATGCTGTACAGAAAGGGACGTATTTTCGCGGCACTGGACGCCGCGCCTCTGCTGGCCGGAGGAAACATCGCCGCCGCGCTGCTTGACGCAATGAAAGAATACGATGCGTGATACGAAAGGCTGCGCCGGAAGGGTCGGCTGCAGGCGCGGGCCATGGCATCATCATCCGACAAACACAAGAGGATACCATGAAAAAAATGCTGTTTCTGCCTGTTTCGCTGATGATCGCCGCGCTTGCCATAGCCCAGCCCGCCTCGGCGGAAGAGCTCACGGTGTCCGCCGCCGCCAGTCTGAAGGAGGCGTTTACCGCCGCCAAAACAGCCTTTGAAAAAACGCATCCCGAGGTCAATGTTCTCCTGACTTTTGCCAGCTCCAATGCCTGTCTGCGCCAGATTCAGGAAGGCGCGCCCGTGGATGTCTTCGCTTCCGCCGATCAGGAAACCATGGACAAGGCGCAGCAGGGGGCACTGATTGTGCCCGAAACCCGTGTGGATTTCGCGCGCAACGACCTTGTGCTGATCTCGCCTTCCGGCAGCCCGCTTCAGGAAATGGCGTTTGCCGACGCCATCAAAATGCTGGAAAATCCATCCGTCACCCGCGTCGCCATAGGCAAAACCGAATCCGTTCCGGCTGGCCGCTACGCGCAGTCGGCGCTGGAAAGTATCGGCAAATGGGATATACTGCAGCCGAAGTTCATCTTCGGACAAAACGTGCGCCAGGTGCTGAGCTATGCCATGCAGGGCGAAGTTGACGGCGCATTCGTGTACCGTACCGACGCCCTGAAGGGAAAAGAGAAGGTACGGATTCTGGCGACGGCCACAGGCCACAAGCCTATCCTCTACCCCGCGGCCGTGTGCAATACGGGGAAAAATGCCGAAGCGGGCAAGGCGTTCGTGCGCTTCATCACCAGCGCCGAAGGCCAGAAAATCCTTGCTGATCACGGTTTCAGTCGTCCGTAACAATCACCAGGGGCCGTCCGTACGCGGGCTGCCCCGCAGGGCATGTATATGCGAATCGTTGCTGTCTCCATAAGTACCCATAAAGGCGTAAAAAAGACCAATGTGCCCGCGGCCGAGCTGATTGAAGGCGTCGGCGTCAGAAACGACGCCCACGCCGACGGAACCCACCGCCAGCTCAGTCTCCTGGGAATCGAGTCCATACAGCGCATGCGCGAACTGGGCGCGGATGTCCATCCCGGCGACTTTGCCGAAAACCTGACGACCGAAGGCGTATGCCTGTACGAGTATCCCCTTGGGACACGTTTTCTTGTCGGCGAGGACATCGAACTGGAACTGACGCAAATCGGCAAGCAATGCCACAACGGCTGTGCCATTGCCAGGCAGGTGGGCACCTGCGTCATGCCGCGCGAAGGCGTCTTCTGCCGCATTCTTAAAGGCGGCATTGTGCGTCCGGGCGATTCCTTCCGCGTCAAATAGCCCGAGGAAACCATGGTTCAGTCTTCCCAGTTTTCCCACATTGATAAAGACGGCGCCGCGCGCATGGTTGACGTCTGCGCCAAAGCCGAAACGGAACGCACGGCCACGGTCCGCGCCGTTGTAGAGATGAACGCGGACACTCTGGCAAAGCTCAGGGCCCGCGCGCTGCCCAAGGGGGACGTGCTCACCGTCGCCCAGATTGCCGGCATCATGGCTGCCAAGCGGACCAGTGATTTGATCCCCATGTGCCATCCCCTGCTGCTCACCGGCATTGACGTGCGCTTTGAGATACGCGACACTCCGCCCGCCGTCATTATTGAAGCGACGGTGCATACGCGGGGCCGTACAGGCGTGGAAATGGAAGCCCTTGTGGCGGCGCAGACCGCCGCGGCGACCATTTACGATATGTGCAAGGCCGTCCAGCGCGACATCGTCATCCGCGATGTGCGCCTGGTTCGGAAAGACGGTGGAAAAAGCGGCCTCTTCAAGGCAGATTGAACATGGACGGCAACAAAGAAATGCAGATACAGACAACCGCGTGCGGGGAGGGCATCCTGCTGCCGCTGGCGCCCGAAAACATCTCCCTGCCCCTGCCCTGCGCGGCGCATGTCCTGCACGGCGCCCCGGTTACGGAACTCAGGGCAGGAGATATGCTTGGCGAGGTCAGCAAGGAGATTTTTCACCCAATGCTCCGGGTGGAAGGCTTCATGTTTGCCGCTGCGTCTGACCGCCGTCTACCCTTGCTTCGCGCCCTCTGCCCCATCGAGGCCCGCGAACACCGCTGCGTCCTGCGGCATGCCTCCGTTTCCGCCGCCGTCATTACCCTGTCGGACAAGGGCTGGGCAGGCAAACGCGAAGACACCTGCGGCGCTGTGCTGGCAAAGGCCCTGAGCGACGCGCTGTCTGCGCCATGGCTGCAGCGTTTCCTGCTGCCAGACGATCCCGCCATGCTGAAAGCGCTTGTCTGTGAACTGGCTCTGGGCCAGCGCTTCGATCTTGTGGTCACCACAGGCGGAACCGGCCTTTCCCCCCGCGACACCACGCCGGAAGCCCTGCTCCCCCTGCTGACGCGCCGTCTGCACGGCTTTGAGCAGGCAATGCTGCAAGCAGGCCTTGCCCATACGCCGCGTGCCGCCCTTTCGCGCTGTCTGGCGGGGTGTGTACACGAAACCCTGCTGCTGACTTTGCCTGGAAGCGCCAGAGGCGCGCTGGAAAATCTGTCCGCCGTCCTGCCGCTCCTCCCCCATGCTCTGGACAAGCTGCATGGCGACATGGCCGATTGCGGAGAAAACTGACGATGGATCCCGTTTTCAGCGCCCCTCCAGATTCTTCGCTGCTTGACAGCTTTGGACGGCGCACGAGCTACCTGCGCATATCTGTCACCGATCGCTGCAATTTCCGCTGCCTGTACTGCCGCGGCCGGTTCGACAACACCGTCAGCCACTCCGACATCCTGCGCTACGAAGAAATCGAGGTTTTGCTTGGCATCGCTGTGCAGACGGGGGTGCGCAAGGTCCGTTTCACAGGCGGGGAACCTTTTGTCCGCAAAGGATTTATGCCTTTCCTGGAACGGATTCGGGAAGCCTTTCCCACGCTTGCCCTGCACGTCACCAGCAACGGCACCATGCCCGCCGACAGCGCCGCCCGCCTCAAAGCCCTTGACGTCAGGGTCAACCTGTCGCTGGATACGCTGCGGCGCGACCGCTTCACCGCCATCACCGGCGTTGACGCCCTGTCCGCCGTGCAGGCCAACATCACGCGCCTGCTTGATCTTGGCGTGCCATTCAAGCTGAATGCCGTGGCCATGCGCGGCGTCAACGACGATGAACTTCCTGACTTCCTCAACCTTGCTTTCACCCTGCCTGTCGAAGTCCGTTTCATCGAGCTGATGCCCATGGGGGCAGGCGCGGAACGCAACAGCGGACTTTTTCTCCCCGCCCGCAGTCTTGAAGACCGGGCACGCAGCCTTTACAAACTGCTTCCGCTCCAGCCCTTACAGCCGGATTTCGGCCCCGCGAGGGTGTGGCGCCTGCGTGACGCCTCCGGCAGGCTGTCCACCGGAACATTCGGCCTCATTTCCTCCGTCACCCGCAACGCTTGCGCAGCCTGCAACCGCCTGCGGCTCACCTCGGAAGGCAATCTCCGGACCTGCCTCTTTGACAACCGCGAATATCGCCTGCGCCCCGCCCTGCGTCACCCGAAACTGGGACCAGACGCAGTCCGTGAAATCTGGAAACGCTGCGTCGCCCGCAAGCCCGTGGGGGCCTGGCTGCTGGACAAGGACCACCCCATGCGGACGCCTGTCACGAAACGCTGCATGGTCTCCATCGGCGGCTGAAAAATCCGGCCGCATCTCCCGCGCCATTTGTGGCGACGTGGCTTTTGCCGCGCCTGGGCTGCCGCTCTCCACTTATCGGCATTGAATGATTTTGTATGAAACCAGCCGGCTGGGGAACCTGCGTCATCCGCTGCCTCACACCGCCGGGAGATTCAGCGAAGCTGGCTGTCCTTGCTGCCGCGGCGGTTGTACAGGCTGATGACATGCTGCGACTTATCCGCTTCCTGCTGGCAGGTCACGCAAAGCCGCACACCGGGCATGGCTTTGCGCCGGGCTTCCGGGATGGGTTCGCCGCATTCCTCGCATACAAGCAGACTCTCGCCATGCGGAAGATTCCGCCTGGCCCTGTCCACCTCATCATTGATGGAATCCCTGATCTGATCCTGCACCGCGCCATCTCCGGCCCAGCCGCTTGCCATACTTCCGCTCCTCTGCATCCAGACAATCTACGCTTCCTGCCCGTCCAGACAGCCAGACCTGTCCGGCTCAGCATGCAGGCACAGCTTTTTCTTTGCTGAATTCCCGAAAAAGTCAATGCCGTTTCCAGCAAGAATGAAAAACAAAAGGCTGATCACATAGCGCGCATAAGGCAGCCCTGTCCCTTTCCGCTTCGCACCGCACGGGTAAACCATGCGGACGGCACAGTGGCAAGCCGTCTGCGTCCTCATGCGTGACGCTGCTGTAATCTAGTAATGAAAAATTATATAAATATGCATCAAGCCAGCAGTCCGGCAGCCTTAAGCCAGTCGTCAACTTGAGGACCCGCCTTGCCAACACTCCCATCGCGGACTGTCAATCCTTTTCTGATCACTGCTTCCGGGCAAAACGCCTTCAGATCGCGCAGCATATTTTGCCAGGCACCGCCGCCATGAGTGCTGAATGGCAGCACGTTTTTCCCTGCCAGATTGTTGGCATGCAAAAACGTCCGCGCTGGCCCGGACCAGGAGCCCCACCAGTTTGGCGAACCAAGCAAAATGGTATCATAGTCATTCACACTGACAGGAAGCGGCTGAAGCGGAGGGAAAACATTTTGGGCAAGCTCTTTTTTAGCCTGATCCACGCAATCATTATAATTATCTGTATATGGGACAGTCGGAAGGAGCTCCACTAGTTCGCCTCCGATCCGATCATGGATCTGCCGGGCGAGACTGCGTGTATTCCCTGACCATGAATACAGTAAAATCAGCGTCTTTTTTCCTGCGTCCGCACGGGAGGGCCGCGGGAAGCCACCACAGGCAGCCACAGAAAGTGTCACAGCGATATTTTTCAATACCGCTCTTCTTGATAAAAAGATGGTCCGCATAATAAGCTCCTTTGCAAAGCTTTCAGTACGAATGAACCTCCTTCCCATGGGGAAGGTCATGGAATGCTGTTTGCAGCATACAAATCCTGCGCAAAAAGAAAAGACACATTCCACGCAATTTCTTGCCTTAAATTATCATTTATGGACAAAATGCCCATCTTGTGCTACGCTCTTTCAAAGCATGCGGAGGAATCCTTCCATGAATGAAAAACCACTGTATGATGCCGCGCGCATCAAAGAGCGGCTCAAAGAAAAAATTCAGTCCATGCTGCCGGAAGCAGGCAGGACTTCCCTGCCTGTCAGCGGGCTGGCCATTTCCCGCCGCCTGGCATCCGACTGGGTGGAAAACTGCTTTGGCCGCCCCTGTGTGGCGATTGTTCTGCAAGGACGCAAGGAAGCAAGGTTCGGAAATGCCCATGTCGGCTACGGGGAAGACGAATGCGCCGTCACCTATGTTGACTTGCCCTATTCTTTCTCTGTGACCGAGGGAAGTCTGGAGCGGCCGTTTCTGGCCGTCGCTCTGGAACTGGACTATGCCCTGACGGCACAGTTCCTGGCGGAAATTCCTCCCCGCCCGGGCACCGCCCGCCATATTTGTCAGGGGATTTCCGTTGCTCCGGCGGATCCCGGCGTCATGGACACGTTTCTCAGACTGCTCGACATTGTGGACAACCCCAGGCAGCAGGCTCTGGCCTCCCTCTTTATCCGTGAGCTCCACTGCCGTCTCCTTCTGGGACCACATGGTGAAGATTTACGTAAAATATGCACACTTGGAAGCCAGGTCAACCAGATCGCTCAAGCCGTTTCCTGGATTCGTCAGAATTACAAAAAAGCGCTCGATGTGGATGCTCTGGCGAAGCAGATGCACATGTCGCCCTCCTCTTTCCACAGACACTTCAAGGATATGACAACGCTCTCGCCGCTTCAGTTCCAGAAAAGGCTCCGCCTGTACGAAGCGCAGCGCCTGATGCTTCTGGGGGAAGCCGACGCCAGCAATGCGTCCCTGTCCGTAGGATATGAGAGCGTCACCCAGTTCACGCGGGAATATAAAAGACAGTTTGGGGCGCCGCCGCGTCGCGATATTGTACGCCTCAGAGGCTGCGCGCTTCCTTCTGAAACCAGGGAATCTGCGAGCGGAGAATAGTCTTCGTTTTTGCTCCGCCCGCCAGAGGTAAGAGCTCTTTTCAAATGTGACAAAAAGCATGGCAAAGACGAAAACGGCTTTCAGGCTTGCCCTTGATATGCTCATGTCAGCGGGCATGCTCCTGCTCATGACATACGCCGTCGCTGGCGAAAAATTCCATGAATGGCTGGGAGTGGTGATGCTCTCCCTGTTTCTCATCCACCATATCATCAACAAGACGTGGCACAAAAACCTGTTCCGGGGCAGCTACACTCCCCTGCGGACAATGCTTTTGATTATCGATCTGCTGGTGCTTGCCTGCATGCTGGCCCAGGCCGCAAGCGGTATTGCCCTGTCAAAACACGTGTTCGCTCCGCTGCAAATCCACACAGGCATGGCGCAGGCCCGTATGCTGCACATGCTGGGCGCCTACTGGGGCTTTGTACTCATGGCAATCCATCTGGGCATGCACTGGAAGATGGTGTCCGGCATGCTGAGCCTCTGCCGCAAAGATGCGGCTTCCCGCAGCTCCGGAACACATTTTGCCGTCAAGGCGCTGCTCCTGGGGCTTTCCGCATACGGCGCCCGTGCGTTCGTACAGCATGACCTTGCTTCCTACATGTTCTGGGAGAGGCAATTCGCGTTCATTGACTACGAACAGCCTCTTCTTCCCCTGCTGGCTGACTATGCGTCTATCGCTGTTCTATTCGCCGCCGCTGGGCACGGAGCGGCGTCATTCAGGCAGAAAAAAATAACATAACACAGCAGCAGGGATGCGCATGTTTCTTCTCGTTGCGCCCTTGCAGGATACGGCCGCAACGCGTGCGCCCCTCCCGGACAGAAGGACTTTTTTTCGGCTCAGTTGTTGAGCCCTGTCAGCTCGCTTCTGATGCTTTTCTGTTCAAGTGCCGGTTAAGCGCGCAAAAAAAGCCGGAGAAAAACGCTCCGGCTTTATTTTCCCAAATGAATATTCAAGTCTTGCGGCACTTATTTCATGCGGTACGTGATCCGCCCGCGTGTCAGATCGTAAGGGGAAAGCTCCACCTTCACCTTGTCGCCGGGGAGGATACGGATATAAAACTTCCGCATTTTGCCGGAAATATGGGCAAGCACGGAATGACCATTTTCGAGTTCAACCTGAAACATGGCGTTGGGCAAAGCTTCCTGCACCACACCGTCAACTTCAATCGCACCTTCTTTCGCCATGTGTCCTCCTTCCCAGCATCAAACCGACATGCGACTCTTCATAAAAGATTGTTGGTCAGTTACATAAAAAATTTTTTCTGTCAATGGAGTTCTCACACCGGCAGACAGCAGGCTTTCAGCGCTTCTTCGTCCCGCACGGCCGTACGCTTTCGCCACCGGCAGGGACTTTCCGGAACAAAAGCCAAAGCCCCGCCGCCAAGAGCGGCAGACAAAGCACCTGCCCCATGGTGAGCCAGCCCCATGCCAGATAGCCGATATGGGCGTCAGGAAGGCGAACAAACTCCACGGCGAAACGAAACACGGCGTACAGCGTCGCGAACATCCCCGCCACCCTGCCGGGGGGACGTCTTTTCGAAGAATAGCGCCAGAGCAGGATAAACAGCAGGAGCCCCTCCAATCCGGCCTCATACAGCTGGGAAGGATGGCGGGGTGAAGCCCCCGGACCGGGCGCGATGCCCCAGGGAAGCGATGTCGCCGCTCCCCAAAGTTCCCCGTTGATAAAATTGCCAACGCGACCGAAAAATAACCCCGGAGGCACAAGGGGAGCGCAGAAATCAAGGACTTGCAATATAGAGCGGCTATGCCGCCATCCCCACAGCCATACGACAAACACCACTCCGACGAGCCCGCCATGAAACGACATGCCGCCGTGCCAGAGCTTCAGCAGCTCCAATGGGTTCGCTCGAAACGCCGCAAAATCGTAAAACAAAGCATACCCGACGCGACCGCCTATAATGACGCCCAGCATCCCCCATGTGAGAAAATCATCGACCTCCGCGGCGCTCCAGCCGGATCCGGGCTGCGCGGCACGCCGACGCGCCAGCAGCCACGCCGCGGCAAACGCGAACAAATACATCAGCCCGTACCAGTGCACCTGCACCGGCCCAATGGTGAAAGCCACCGGATCGATGTAGGGAAAAGCTGCCATCAGCCGCGTACCGCCTGCAGGATGATGGCTTTCACACCGTCAATATCAAGGTCTGACGTATCCACCAGCACCGCGCCTTCCGCCGGGCATAGCGGAGCGACGGGCCGGTTTCTGTCCAGCCTGTCGCGTTCTTCAAGCTGGGCGGTAATCAGTTTCAGGTCAGACGGGATTCCTTTGGCCACAAGTTCGGCATAGCGTCTTTTTGCCCGGATTTCAGGCCGTGCGTCGAGGAAGAACTTGTACCGTGCCGAAGGAAAGACAACGGTGCCCATGTCCCGCCCCTCAGCCACCAGAGGAAACGTTTCGCCAAGCTGGCGCTGAGCTTTTTTCAGGGCTTCACGGATCACTGTCCTGGTGGCAAGACGCGACGCCAGGCTTCCCACTTCCTCGGTACGGATTTCGTTTCCGACAGGAACACCGTTGCATAAAAGGCGCGTCTCATCGCCCGTTCCTTCCAGTCCAAAAACGAAGGCGGCGCAGCGCCGCTCAAGTTCCTCATCTGAAAGTTCGGCAGCCCCTTCTCCCAGCTTGAGCGCAAGGACGCGGAACATGGCTCCCGTATCCAGATAGGGGCGGCCAAGCTCTCGCGCCACCATCCGGGCCAGGGTGCTTTTCCCCACTCCGGCAGGACCGTCCAGCGTCACGACAGACAACGTGTTCACAGCGGTACCCCTCAATTCAGCAAGTTCGCCATGACATCGCCAATCGCCTCAAGCAGCAGCGTATTTTCTTCTTCTGTGCCTACAGAAATGCGCAGACGGCCCGGCAGGCCATAGCTCCCAAGGGGCCGCACAATGAAACCGCGGTGCAACAGCCCTTCATTCACTTTCGCGGCGTCACTAACCCGCGGATGGCTGACCATAATGAAATTCGCCTGTGACGGTACAACGTCCCAGCCTTGCGCGCGCATTCCCTCTTCCAGCTGCCGGCGCCCCTCCGCTACGACTTTCAGGGTTCTGCCCCGGAAATCAGTATCCGCCAGCGCGGCCAGTCCTGCTTCCTCGGCCAGCAGATTCACGGAAAAAGGCAAGCGCACGCGCCAGACATATTCAGCCAGCTCTTCAGGCAGCACGGCATAGCCCAGACGCAGTCCGGCAAGTCCCCGACTTTTTGAAAATGTCCTCAGCACCGCTATATTAGGATGGGCATCAAGCTCGCTGAATACCGAAAAAGCTTTTTCGCCGCCGTCTTCTTCCCGTGCGAAATCCACATACGCCTCATCAACAACCAGCAGGCAGTGCGGAGGTAACTGGCCGGCGAAGTCTGCCAGCACTTCTTTTTTGACAGCATACCCCGACGGATTGTCCGGCGAAGTAATAATAACCAGCGTTGTCTTCTCATCTACAAGCCGGAGCAGCGTCTCGAAATCAAAGGAAAAATTCGGACGAAGCGGCGCCTGACGCAGCTCGACCCCTGCGAAGCGGGACTGTGTGGTATAAAGGCCGAAGCATGGAGAAAACGCCACAGCGTTATGCACGCCAGGTTCCGCGCAGACCCGGAACAGAAGATCAATGATTTCATCAGACCCGTTGGTAGTCACCACCCGCCTGGGGGAAATTTTGTGCAGTTCGCCTATGGCCTTCACCAGGCGGGGATTTCCAGCCTGCGGATACCTGAACGCCTGGGCGGCCTGCTCCCGGATAACCTTTTGGACAAGCGGAGAGGTTCCCAGCGGATTTTCATTGCTGGCCAGCTTTATCACACGATCAAGGCCGTAGGCTTCCTTGATTTCAGCCACGGAACGGCCCGGCACATACGCGTCAAATTCACGCACAACAGAAGTAATAAACGGCGTAAAAACGGACAAACCAGACATGAATGACTCCTTAAACTCCGGCAGGCGGCACACAAGCGTGCGGCGCACTGAAAACCATCCCCCAAACGCCCGCCGCCGGCTTCGACATGCTTTTTTGTGTACGCTATCCTCTATCGAAGCACAAGCTCCGCGGACTGAAGGTTTTCAGCCCTGCTCTTCCGGCCTTTTCACAGGAACAGCATGGATTTTTTGCTTGTGCAGCGGCTTGCCTTGGGATAAGCTGGCAGCATCTTTACGTCCGGAGTCAGCCATGCCCCTTTCCGATGCGCCTTTTGTGCATATCGCCTATCTCGAAAACGCCGCCGACCTGTATGGCGAGGACGGGCTGCACTATGCCACGCCCGGTTCCGTCGGGCTGGATCTGCGGGCCTGTTTTCCCGAGGATATGCCGGAAGCTGTCATACCCGCCGGCGGCCGTCTCGTCGTGCCCGCGGGCATAGCCGTGGCCCCTCAGGCTCTCGGCCTGGCCGGCTTTGTCTATTCACGCAGCGGGCTTGGTGCCATGCAGGGATTGACCGTGGCACAGGGGGTTGGCGTCATCGATCCTGACTATCGCGGTGAAATCACCGTCGTGCTGCTCAATTCTTCCGGTGAACTCCGACGAGTCAAACGGGGCGACCGTATTGCACAGCTTGTATTCCAACCCGCCTTTCAGGTTCGCCTCGTCCGCCAGGACCACCTGCAGGAGACCCAAAGAGGCGCAGGAGGATTTGGCCACACGGGAAACTGAATTCTGTCAGCAAAATCTATCCAGATCGGAGCACCGATATGAGCAATACATACAATGAGATTAAAAGCCGCGAAGAAAATCTCCTCTGCCGGACTTATGCGCGTTACCCTCTGGCCATTGTCAAAGGCAAGGGATCGCGTTTGTGGGATGCCGCGGGAAAGGAATATATCGACCTTTTGTGCGGCATTGCGGTCACAGCGCTGGGGCACTGCAACGACGAAATCACCGACGCCTTGTGCGCGCAGGCACACAAGCTTGTCCATGTCAGCAACCTCTTCTACCAGGAAGAACAGCTCGATCTCGCTGAGAACCTGCTGGCTACCAGCCATTTTGAAAAAGCCTTCTTCTGCAACTCAGGCGCCGAAGCCAACGAAGCCGTCATCAAGCTGGCCCGGCGGTACATGCGCCGCATAAAAAACCGCGATGCGTTCGAAATCATCACGCTGAACAGCGCCTTCCACGGCCGCACGCTGGGCACGCTGGCCGCTACCGGACAGGAACGGCTGATGGACGGCTTCACCCCGCTGCCCAATGGGTTCAAAGTTGTCCCATGGGGAGATCTTGCCGCGCTTGAAGCCGCCATCACGCCCCAGACCGCCGGCGTGCTTGTCGAAATTGTGCAGGGCGAAGGCGGTATCCGTCCCATGAGTGAGGCGTATGCCAAAGGCATTGAGGCGCTCTGCCGCAAGAAGGACATTCTGTTCATGGTTGACGAAGTGCAGGCCGGCTTGTGCCGTTCTGGAAAATTCTGGAGTTTCCAGCACTTTGACCTGCATCCTGATATTTCTTCCTGCGCCAAATCGCTGGCCAACGGGCTGCCCATGGGCGCCATGATGGCGACCAACGAGGCTGCTCAAGGCTTTGCCACGGGCAGCCATGCCACGACGTTTGGAGGAAGTGCGCTTTGTTCTGCCGTAGCCAACAAGGTTATTGAAATCATGCGCCGCGATCATCTGGACGAAAGGGCCGCGCGCGTAGGCAGTGCCTTCCGTGCCAAGGTGCGTGCCATGGCGGAAAAACATCCCGGCCAAATCCGCGAAGTCCGCGGCATGGGCCTTCTCATTGGCATCGAACTGACCTTCCCCGGAAAAGATATCTGGCTGAAACTCATCGACAAAGGGTTCATTCTCAACCTGACGCATGATTATACCCTGCGGCTGCTTCCCGCTCTGAACATCGACGAGGCGGATCTCGACGCCTTTACCGCCGCGCTGGACAGCCTGCTTGACTGAGCAGAAGGAGAGGAAGAATGCTGTGCGAACCTTTGGGCAACTGGAAAAAATATGATTTCGGGCCGACCTGGGAAGCCGTGATGAGCTGGCTTGAGCAGAACGCCGCTTCGTTGTCCGCTCCTACCACGGTAGCAGGCTGTGAAATCCGCTTGAGCGAGGGCAAAACCAAACGCCTGGACTGCTGCCTGTACGAGACGCACAGGAAAATGGTGGACGTGCAGATTGTCACCCGGGGAGAAGAATGGGTGTATGTCGCTTCCAGCGAAGGACTTGCCTATATTGACCCGTTCGATGAAGAGAAAGACTGCGGCCACCACGTTATCCCCGATCGCGAGATAGCCCGTGTGACCCTCCATCCCGGCGTGTTCGCGGCTGTTTTTCCATGGGACGCTCATATGCCCATGGTTGCGGTAGACGATATTCCGACAAAAACCGTTAAAATTGTCGCAAAAATTCCTCTGGAAAAACTTCGGCTGAACTAGTCTGACAGATTGAAAACGCCGCGTGCTGCGCGGCGTTTTCAATCTGCGGGAATCCATTCGGCATACTCGCCGTCAATCCATTCCACCTCCCGGGGCTCCACGCCCATTGCGCGCCAGCGCGGCAGCAACGCTCCTTTCTGTCCGGCGAAATACCCCTGGCAGCGTCTTGGCAGGCGCAGCCTCCCTCTCCTGCTCACGCTTCCTTCAAGCCATCCGGAAATCCGCAGGCAAAGCGCCTCCCCCTGGATCATGCTGCCCAAAGCCGGATGCCGCGGGCCTGCCAGCACTTCCGCGTCAAAACCCGGTTCCGGCGCGAGGCTGAGCCTGATCACAGGGACGCCGCTCTCCCACGCCAACGCAAGGGCGCGCCCCAGCGTTTCCACCGTCTCTTCCACTGTCCACGGCGTATACCGTCCTGCCCGCCACATGGCAGCCAATCTTGTCCCGTCAACAACCAGACAGGGGTACAGCCGCAGGCATGACGGCGAAAAATCCAGCGCCCGCCTGACATCGTGCAGAATCTCTTCGCGCTCCTCCCCGGGAAGCCCTGGAAGCAGCTGGATGCCAAGAGCCAGCCCGGCCGCCGTCACCATCCGGCATCCCGTTTCGGCATGCGCTCTGTCATAACCACGTCCGGAAGAAACAAGCGCCATGTCAGAAAAGCTCTGCACACCAAGCTCAACCATATCCATGCCGGCATCACGCAAACGGCGCAGGCCTTCCGGCGTAACGGCATCAGGCCGGGTTGAACAGCGTGCGGCCTTCACTTCGCCCATGGCTTTCCCGCACTCAACAACCGCAAGGCATGCCTTCTGAGCCTCCCACGGCAGCGATGTAAACGTACCGCCATAAAAAGCCACTTCGCACGGCCCCGCTCCCCTTTCGCGGCGTGCGGCAAGTTCCGCCTTAAGCCGTTGCAACGCTTCTGTCACCCCATTCCCGCGTACGCCAGTCTGTCGCTCCTGCGAACAAAACACGCAATGCCGCGGGCAGCCGGCAAAAGGCATAAAAACAGGCACTACCGGCCACATGGCGCGGCCGGATGGCGAAGGGAGATAGAGCCTCATGCAAAACTTTTGCGAGTGTTCGGCCATTTTGTGGGGACAAAACAGACTTTGTGAAAAAAATGAATGGAAAACAGGCAAAAAGTGCTTGCCGAACCCGTACCAATTCATATATTCTGCAACACGTTGCGTTGTTATATGTCGTCTGCGACGAGACTTCAAGCGCCGACTACTCCGCGTGCAAGGAGAGGCATCATGCCGGACTGCGTTTTCTGCAAAATTGTCAAAGGGGATATCCCCTGCGCCAAAATTTTGGAAACGGAAGAGCTTATCGCTTTTCTGGACATCAACCCGGTTCGTCCCGGCCATACGTTGATTGTCCCTAAAATCCACGCCGAAACCCTGTTCGACCTGCCTCCGGATTCAGCGGAAAAAGTCGTTCGTGCCATGCAGCATGTTGGCCGCGCGCTGATGAAGGCCACCAATGCCGCCGGTATGAACGTTATCCAGAACAACTATCCCGCGTCCGGTCAGGAAGTGCCGCATATTCACTGGCATCTGATTCCCCGGCATGACGGCGATGGACTGAAGTTCTGGCCGCAGGGCTCCTACACCTCTATGGAGGATATGTCGGCCATGGCTAAAAGCGTCAGAGACGCACTCGATTGAAGCGCGACCTGCTAACAGCGCCTTCCCTTCGCGGTATTGTTTTCGGAAAGAGTTTCTGGGAGGACTTGCAATGAATATGGCACTGACCAAAGCGGATATTGTGGAAGCTGTCTATGAAAAAACAGACCGCAACCGCGCCGATGTCAAAAATACGGTGGAAACACTGCTAAATCTGATGAAAGACGCGATCAAGAAAGACAACGCGCTCCTGGTCAGCGGCTTTGGTAAATTCGAAGCCTACGACAAGCAGGCTCGCAAAGGGCGCAATCCGCAGACTGACGAATCCATCACCCTGCCCCCGCGCAAGGTCGTTGTTTTCCGTCTGTCGCGCAAATTCCGCGCCGAACTGAACGGCGAAGAAGCCTAATCTTCTCATTCAGCAATGTGGACAAGGACCGCCGCAGCATACGGCGGGTCTTGTCTATTTGTTGTCCTGATAACCTTCGCCTTCTGAAATGCCCCGTAGCTTTGGCATGGCAGAAGGCTTTATGTGCAGCGTTCTTTTCTCCGTTGTAAGGGCGCGTTACGTGTATCTGGCGCGGCGGCGGTCCCGCGATTTCTCATCGCGCGATTGCCATGCGGGCGTTGTTTGCCCGCCGCCATGCCCATGGTTTAAGGCGGGAATATTCTCTTGGATTACATAGCTGCAGGCAAGGCTTCCAGCTTTGCCTGTGCGCTGTCGATGATGCCGCGTGGGGTGGAAGCTCCGGCTGTCAATCCAATCACGGAAAAACGAGCCAGCTCCTGCAATGGGAGTGTTTCCGCGCTTTCCGCATGGAAAGCGGGTACGCCTTCATTTTGTGCGATTCCAGCCAGGCGGCGCGTATTGCCACTGGTCAGGCCGCCGATGATGACCATGGCATCCACCTTCTTTGCCAGTTCCTGCGCTTCGTTCTGACGCCGTGACGTAGCATCACAGATGGTTGAAAGCACATGCAGTGCGACTGTTTTATGCTTCATCTCCTTGATGATCGTTTCAAAAGCTCCCTTGTCCTGCGTCGTCTGCGCGGCCAGGACCAGAGGTTCGCCGGGTTCGACCGGCTGCGTCGCCAGCACCGCGATATCCGAAAAGACAAAACATTCCCTATGGGCATAGGATACCAACCCCTGCACTTCAGGATGGTGCTCCTCGCCGAACAAGAACAGCCGATGACCGTTTGCCGTAGCTTCCGCTATGGCTGTCTGGGCGGCCTTGACGCGCGGACAGGTGGCATCTACCAGCTCGACTCCCCTCTCCCGCATTTTTGCCTCTACATGGCGCGGTATGCCGTGTGCGCGAATAATCACCCTGTCTCCGGGGTGCAAAGCTTCCGGATCCTCCAGACAAAGGACGCCCTTTTTCTCATAAAAACGCAGCACCTGCGGATTGTGGATAATGGGTCCGAACATGACCAGCCGCCCCAGGCAAGGCTTTTCCAATGCAGAATCAAGTGCCTTCAGCGCCAGGCTGACGCCCATGCAGAACCCGGCTGTCTTTGCCCGAAGAACTCGCATCGTCATTCCTCCTGCGCAGGATCCGTATGAATAGTGATATTTCGCAGTGCCGGGCATTTCTCCAGCAGCCGCAATTCAAACTGCGAAGCCAGATTGTGCGCCTCACGCACAGACATGTGCCCCGGCAGCCGGCAGTGCAAACTCAGCATCGGCGCCCCGCCGAAATGATACAGGCGAAGATCATGCACATCGATGATTTCTTTGAATAATTTCTGAACGTCCGTAACGGCGGCGCGGATCCTGGCTTCCTCCTGGGGAACAAGAGGCTCGCATACAGACGCTCCCAAGCGTTCTTCCGGTTCGATATGCGTGACCACAGCCGCTGACGCGTACTGCTCGAGCTTGCGCTCAAAGGATGCGACGCGGCGGTGCGCCTCGTAGAGATCCAGCTCATGAGGGACCTCTACATGCAAAAAAATCAAGGTATGGCCATCACGCTCAGAAATGGTCAAGTTATGGACGGAAAGCGCATGTCCTGCGGCCAGGGCATGCGCAATCTGGAGGATGCCCATGCCGCTCTCCTTCATGGGCTCCACATGCACAGTGACATCCACGGATGGAAGAACGCCACGAACAATCTCTTCCACCTGTCGTGTCAGATCATGCGCCTCATCCAGTGAAATTCCCGGCTGGATTTCCACTGTCATATCCACAAAATACAGCGCTCCCCCCTGCCGTACACGCAGCTGGCATACCTTACAGCCGGGGAGTTTTTCAGCCAGCTCCCGTTTCAGCTCATCAGCACGCTCAGCATTGCCCGCATCCATCAGATCCCCTGCCGAACGAGCCATAAGCCGCATGCTGACCCACGCGACAAGGCCTGCAACAAACAGCGCGGCCACAGCGTCGCCCATACACAGGATTCGCGCCTGCCATGAATCAACAGGGAAAAATGAGGCCGCCCACAATCCGGCAAGCCCCAGCAGGACGACCACCGAGGACCATACATCTGTGGAAAAGTGCAGCGCATCCGCTTCCAACGCCTGACTGTTGTGTTTTGCCGCCACCCGGCGCAGCATACGCGAACGAGAGATATCCACAAACAGCGCGACAGCTATGACAGCAGCCCCCCAAAAAGTCGGCGTAACCTGGACAGCAGAAAAAAACAGTCGTTCCACGGCTTCGTAAACAATCCAGCCGCACGTCAGGAGCAGGAGCCCCGTTTCGGCAAGCGCAGCAAGGCTTTCCGCCTTGCCGTATCCATAAGGATAGGCCTTGTCGGCCGGACGCGAAGCCAGCCGAACAGCAAACAAAGTGATGGCGGCCGCCACCAGATCAAGGCCGCTGTGCAATGCCTCGGAGAAGATTCCAAGACTGTTGGTTGCCAGGCCGGCGCCCAACTTGATAGCCGTCAGGAAGGCAGCCCACAGCAACGAAGAACGCGCTGCGCGCTGTTTCTCAATATTGGCTGCTGCAGTGCGGTCAGTCACGCGAACTCCCCCATTATACACCCAAAACTCCGTTCAAAGTACACCCTAACCTTTTCACACGCAATACACGCGCTATTAAAGCTCCGCGTTTGCATAAAGTGTACCTTTCCTTTTATGCGCTCATCGCTTGATCCCCAGAAAAAAACGCTGTATTATCTTTAACCCGGCGTCTTGACGGATAAGCCTGCCAAGGCCTTTTAGAGACAATTGACGAGGTTACGTTTCCGTGTCCATGCGCGTTCTGCTGCGTGCAGTTATGCCGCTTTTTGTTTCCGCGGTCTTCATTGGCGAAGGCCTTTTTGCCGGAAAGGTTTTCAGCGGATATCAACTGTATGCGCCGGCTCCACGGCAAATTCTCCAGGATACCCGCTTCCGCCCCCTGGTCTGGCCGCTTGCCCGGCTGACAGAAGAAGTACGCGCAGCTCTGCCAGCAGGCTCGCCCCTGGCTTCAGCTCTCCGCATGGAGTCTGTTCCGGATCCGGTTGAACAGATGCTCCGCCTGGATATTACTGGGAAAGAAATCCGTCCCGCGCCTTCTGCGTCCTCCGTCTCCCTTTCCGCTTTTCAGCCGCCGGCGGGAGCAGACAACTCCATAGATTCTTCGCCCATCACTGAAGATGCCCAATCACGCATCCCCTTGCGCTGGAATTACGCCAACGGATGCTGCGAGTTCGTTCCCGGTCCGAATTTCCAATTGCGTGTCCCATCCGACAAAGAAACGGATCCACCTGATCCGCGCGCGGAATCCATTCTGAACCGCGCCGTAAAATACCGTCAGGCCGTGAATACATGGAGCCGGCATTTCAATCTGAAGCCTCAGCTGGTCTTTGCCATCATTTATACGGAAAGCAGCTTTAATCCGTTGCTGGTAAGCTCGCGCGACGCTCACGGGCTCATGCAGGTGGTTCCGGATACGGCAGGCAATGAGGTCAAGCACTGGCTTGGTGAAAGCGGCAAGATGACACGGGCCGAACTGCTTGATCCATTCATCAATATCAAATACGGAGCGGGCTACTTCCGTTTGTTGCTGCAACGGTACTTCGGCCCTGTCCGCGACGCCCTTTCCCGCGAATATTGCGCCATTGCCGCCTACAATTCAGGAAGCGGCCCCGTTCTCAAAGTTTTTGGTAACAGCCGCCAGGAGGCTTTTGACGCCATCAACGCGCTCAATGCCGACGAAGTGCTGAACCTTCTGCTGGATCGTATTCCCATGCGCGAAACCCGGACCTTCATCCGCAAGGTTCTGACCGCGCAGCAACATTTCATTGCCCTGTTCAACATGCCGGAAGGCCAGGACATGGCGGCACGTACCGTCGCCAGAAACTGACACTGTCCCGGTTTTCGAGGCAGGCAGCACACTTTAACCTTGTGGAGATACCATGCGTAAACTTGGCGCTCTCATTCTTGCCCTGACGCTTTCCATCGCTGTTTCGGGCTGCACTGCCGGCAGCAACAACATTGCTCTTGTCAATCCCAGCCGTCTCTTTCAGGACAGCGCCTCCGGCAAAGCCGGAATCGAACATCTGAAGAAGATGGAGGCAGCTATGCAGGAGCAGCTGCAGACAGCCCAGAAACTGATAGAAAAGCGCCCCGGCGACGAAAACCTGCGCGTGCGGGTGCAGCAGGAATTTGCCGGTTATCAGCAGCTGGTGAATACCGAACAGCAGAAGGTTGTCGAAAACATCAACAACCAAATCAAGGCGTCGCTGGAAACTGTGCGCAACCAGAAAAAGCTGAATGCCATTTTCTCCAGTGAAACGGCCCTGAGCTTTGACGCTAAGATCGACGTAACCAATGATGTCCTCGCGGAAATGAACCGCACTCCGCTTTCTTTTCCTCCGGCGGTCATTACCCCTATCGAAAACGCAGTGAAGCAGGAAAAAGAAGCTCCGGCAAAGACAAAATAGCCCTCTGCCATTGTTGGGACGGGCTTTTGCCGCCAGTCCCGACGCGGCACCGGCTGCATAATGATGCATAATGACAAAAAACCGCGCGACGCGCGGTTTTTTTATGCAAAAGAGGTACTCATATGTCCCCTCCATGACGGACGTTCAGCGATCTGCCCCTCCGACCGGCTGTCCTCCTGCCCACCAGTGCAGCCCAAGGCAAAGCACGGCGGCAGTCTCCCAACGCAATACCCTCTCGCCAAGGGAAAAAGGCGCAAAACCTGCTGTTTTAAGGAGTTCAGCCTCCCGTGGAGCGAATCCGCCCTCAGGGCCAATGACGCATAACGTCGTGCCGGGATTGGCCAATTTGTCTCTGGTCAGTAAGGGCGAATCACCCAACGTATTTTCAAGAAGCACATGACAAGATGAAAAACCTTCATGTTGACCGGCAGATACAAGCTCTGTCACGCCTCCCGGCAATGTGCGCAAAACCGGCAGCCAGGGATTGTGACACTGCTTCAGTCCCGCGACCAGCTGGGCATGCCAGGTCTCTTTCGGCTCCTGCGGCACAGGAAACTGCGAGCGTTCAGCCTGCCAGAACCAGAGCCCAGCCGCGCCGAACTCGACGGCTTTCTCAAAAATCCAGCTCCGGCGGGCGGCCTTGGTCCAGGCCGCAGCCAGAATCACCCCGGAAACCGGTTTGGCGTGCATCCATTCTTTGATCCGCGCAAGCGTCACGCTGCGCCTGCTGATATGTTCGATCCTGAACACGCCTTCCCTGCCGCAGCCGTCAAGCAGACGAACATCTGTACCTGCTTGCAGGCGTAAAACATGCGCCAGATGGTGGGCATCGTCGCTATCCAGCTCGCATGTATCTCCCCAGTCTTCAGGCTTGAGGAAAAAAGTCCGGGGATCTGACCAGTCGTAAGAGGTGTCGGTATCCACTTTTATTGCTCCAGTACAGAAAAACGCCCCGTCGAAACATCTCGGACGAGGCGCGAAAAAACGCAACTGCGGACGCTATGCGGCGTGTACCTTGCGGATGCCGCGCAGTTCATCCAGCAGACTGACGATACGCTGATAGGCCTTGCGCATCTCGCGTCCGTGCGCCGTCAGCGTTTTTTCAGGTTTATCAATATATTTCCGCTGAATATATCTATCGTTCAACAGGCGCTCAACATTGCTGATGAGCTGCTTCAGCAGTTCGTCAAAATACCGGCCAAGGTCAAATTTCAGCTCATGCAGCAAATTGCCTGTTTCCTGCAGCATCTGAAGATAACTGAGGCGCTTTCCTTTATATTCCCGTGACGCGATGCTGGCGATGGCGTGGATATGCCGCGCCTGGCGGATATACGCGTAAGAATCCTCCACATCGTGTTTGAGCGCTGTGAGTTCCGAAGGAAGTTCCGTCAACTCCGCCGAGTACAGATAACTGTCCAGAATACGCGTGACGCCCGCGTAAAATTCATCCCCATATCCGATGATGCGCCGCTGGTTTTTGGACAGCCAGGCATACAGCATCTTCAGCCGCTTCTCTACGGTATCCGTATTCTCGATGAGTTCCGTCCGTTTGTATACCACACGGCCAAGATATTCGCCCCGCACAATATCATTCAGATTCAGCAGAAGCGTACTGCTGTCATGGATGACATTGAGGCCGGTGAAACGCTCGCCCGTCAGGGGATGAATGACCTCCTGGGTCGCTACGGACAACGCGCGATCCTGGCGGATGTTGCTGGCATGATACACGTGCTGCTTGTAAACGATACGCAGGATAATAACCAGGTTGGTCCTGTCAACAAAGCAGCCTTCCCGATCGAGGTATTCGATAAGATCCGTACGCTCCGGCGTCAGACGGACAAGAGCGATTTTCTCTACCCACGGATAGCGACGAGGAGTCCCATCGCTCCAAATCGTGGTGAGCACTCTGTCAGATTGCCCCAGAACCCGAATCATAAACTTTTCTCCAAGCTTATGCAGGCGCCGTGCGAACAGCGCCGACGAAGTGCGTCGTTCCGAGGCTATGGGAAAACCGTACAGTTCCATCAGATATTGATTGACAAACAGCCTGTTGCGTTCGTACACGGCATTGTCGCCAACCTTGAACTTGCCTATCTGCAGGCCAAAGCGTTTGAGTTCGCCATCAAAATCAGAAGGAAATGAAGCAAAGACGCCCGCCATATAAAACCGGCCAAAGGCATCCCGGGCAAATACCTGCGCACGGTCCATGCTCAGCAGATAGGGAAGCAGCAACGGGTAAGAGCCCAGCGCCGTCACATCCTGATCGCGGAAACGCGATTCAAGCTGCCCCTGCAACTGCTTGGGAAGCCGGGCCATGATTGTCTGGAGGTTGCGTCCGGCCACCGCTCCTTCCGCAGGGCAGCTCTCTCCCCGCGCCAGTTTTCTGTGTCCTGACGTAGGATAGAGAATATTATACTGGAAAATTTCGTTAAAGCTCTCCAGTTCCCTGTCAAAAACAACCATGGAAAAACCGGGAAGGCCCTTATATTCCCACAGCTCTGTTTCAAAAGAAGGCAACAGTTCCCGTGATTCAACCACCGGATAATCCGGGTTCTCACAGTACGGACGCAGCAGACAGTGCCGGATGTGCACTTCGTCAAAAAAACTTTTCAATTGGGGTAAAGAGGATACATTGATTGCCTCATTGTATCCTTTTTCCCCCAATTTGGGAAAAGCTCCGTGGCTGAAAGCCTGCTTCCAGTCAATATCCATCCGTACCACCCGTGTTTCACGCGCGCTGTTTTGCCGCACGAAAAAAGATCTTATAAATTGAAGTTAAAATAAGAACGCGGCTCCTCCCTGTCTACTGCCGGGACATAAAAAATGCCGGGAGAGTTCTCCAGACCGGAAAAAGTCTGGAGAGCTCCATTACATTTGCAATGCCGCAAAATCAGCCACACGTTCAAGCCGCATGGCAATAGTTTTGAGCAAATTAAGGCGATTTTTCCGCAATGTCTGGTCGTCGCACATAACCATCACATCGCCAAAAAACGCATCCACATAGGGACGCAGTTTGGCCATACGTCCGAGGATTTCACCGAATTCGGCGGCGGCGTAGCATTCGTCATAATCGACAAAGGCAGTTCCTACCTGCGCGGCGAGAGCCTTTTCAGCCTCCTCCTGGAGCAGGTCGGCGGCATACTCACCAGTCAATGTTTCGGTGCCGCCATGTTTGCGGATAATGTTTGACACGCGCTTGAAGGTCTGAGCCGCCGGCAGGAAATCCTCCGTGGAACCAAAAGATTCCAGAGCGGCCAGCCGGCGTCCTGTCCGCCATACCTGTTCAGCGCCGGAAGCAGTGACGGCCTCTACAAACAGCGTATCGTGCCCCTGGGTCAAAAACAGGTTTTTCACACGCGCGACAAAGAACTCCATTAGTCTGGCTTTAGCGGAAGACTCATCAAGTTTCCACTTTCGTTCGCCATACAACGCCCGCGCCACATCAAAAAGTTCTGCCACATCCAGCAGCAGTCCGCGCTCCAGCATAATCCGCGCGATCCCCAGAGCCGCACGGCGCAGCGCATACGGATCTGCCGTGCCGGTAGGAATCATGCCCAGCCCAAAGCAGCCGACCAACGTATCAACCTTATCTGCTACGGACAAAACCGCCCCCATGTCTGTCGCGGGCACAGGCGTTTCCGGACCGGCGGGCAGGTACTGCTCAGCCAGGGCGGCGGCGATATTTTCCTTTTCCCCCATCCTGCGGGCATAAATGCCGCCCATAATACCTTGAAGCGTATCAAATTCACCCACCATGGAAGAAACCAGATCCGCCTTGCTCAACCGGCCGGCGCGGGCAGCATCGGCGGGGAGAACGAAAGGCGCGTGATCCGGCGCGTCCGCGCGGCGGGTATTCTTCGCCAGCCATTCACACAGCGCGGAAACACGACGTGTCTTGTCGCCCATGCTCCCCAGCGGCGCAAGGAAAATAACCGAATCCAGTTCTTTCAGCCACGCGTCAAACGAACTTTTCAAATCCGTCTGCCAGAAGAAACGGGCGTCTTCCAGACGGGCGCGGAGGACACGCTCCCAGCCCTTCTTCACCAGTTCCCTGTCCGGCGGGGTCATGTTCAATACCGTCAGGAAATGCGGCAGGAGCTTTCCTTCGGCATCCTGCACACCAAAACTTTTCTGGTGAGTTTCCATGCTGGTCAGCAAAACTTCACGCGGTACTTCAAGATACCGGGGATCGATGTCGCCAAGCAGAGGTTCGGGATGTTCGCAAAGCCCCTGAACTTCATCCAGCAGGCTATCCTTCCAAATCACTGTGCCGCCCCTGGCTTCGGCCTGAGCCGTCCCGCCACTGACGATAATCGCGCGGCGGTCGTCTGCCGAGGGAATAACTCCCCCCTGCTCCATGACGGCATCATAGCTGGCGGCATTCTCAAGAACAAAGGGACCGTATCCATGCTCGCGATGGCCAAACGTTTCGCGTCCGGCATCCACGCCGCCGACGGAGAAAGGTACGACCACGTCGTCCAGCAACGATACAATCCAGCGCAGAGGGCGGGCGAAAGCAAAATCACCGCTGCCCCAGCGCATTTTCTTGGCAAACGGCAATGCGGCAATAACAGACGGGGCCAGGGAAGCCAGAACGTCGGCAGCGGAGGCTCCGCCTTTTTCCACGCGCACGGCAAGGTAATCGCCCTTCTCCGTGCTGACGGTCTCAAGAGCGCCCACGGACACATGATTCGTGCGCGCGAACCCCTCGGCGGCTTTGGACGGCTGGCCATTGGCGTCAAACGCCACCCGGGCGGGAGGCCCCATGATGAGCTCTTCGTGAAGAGGCTGGACACTCTCCAAATCTTCCACCCGCACGACGGCACGGCGCGGCGTTGATCGAACAGAAATGAGCCCGTGCCCGAGGCCGGCCGCCTGCAGCCCTTCTTCAAAGCGGCTGAGAAGTTCCCGCTCATTCCCCGCAAGAAAACGCGCAGGCAGTTCTTCCGTCCCTATTTCCAAAAGGAAAGTGGCCATCATTCAGCTCCTTTTTGCAGTATGGGATAGTCCATTTCCCTGCGCTGCTCGGCATACAGGTGAGCCACGCCCGATGCCAGAGCACGCACACGGCCGATATAGGCCGTGCGTTCAGTAATGGAAATGGCGCCGCGCGCATCCAGCAGATTAAACGTATGCGAACACTTCAGGCAGTAATCGTACGCGGGCCATAGCAGTCTTTTGTCGATCAGGCGCAGGCATTCCGCCTCAAATTCGCCAAAATGCCGCAGATGCATGGCCGCGTCGCTTTCTTCAAAGTTGTAGCGGGACTGCTCCACTTCATTCTGATGGTAGATCTGGCCGTAGGTCACATTTTGATTCCAGGCAAGGTCATAGACCGAGTCCTTGCCCTGCAGATACATGGCCAGCCGCTCCAGACCGTAGGTGATTTCCACGCTGACCGGCGAAAGATCGATGCCGCCGACCTGCTGAAAATACGTGAACTGGGTCACTTCCATGCCGTTCAGCCAGACTTCCCAGCCAAGCCCCCAGGCGCCAAGCGTGGGCGACTCCCAGTCGTCCTCGACAAAACGGATGTCATGCTCAGACGAGTTGATGCCAAGGGCGCGCAGGCTATCCAGGTACAACGCCTGCACATTGTCGGGCGATGGCTTCAAAACAACCTGGAACTGAAAATAGTGCTGCAGCCGGTTGGGATTCTCGCCATAACGTCCGTCCGTGGGGCGGCGGGAAGGTTCCACATAGGCCACATGCCACGGTTCCGGCCCAATCACGCGCAAGAATGTAGAGGGGTTGAAAGTGCCCGCTCCGCACTCGATGTCAAACGGCTGGGCAATAACGCATCCCTGCCGTGCCCAGTAGTTTTGCAGACTAAGAATAACATCCTGAAAATACATTATTCCTCCAAAACGGTATTCTTTTTTTCTTGACGCCGCGTCTTCCTGGTCTGAACACACAGGCTGACACGAACTCCCTTAACCTCTGAAAAAGGAAGCGTCATACCTTGACAAAACGTCCCCGCTCCCATCGGAGGCCAAGATGATATTCAATAAATTCATCGACTAACTGGACAAGTTTCTGCCGTTCGCCGTCAGGCAATCCTTCCACGTGCCACATGGCAGGCGGATCATGCTGAAACGCAGCAAGCGCAGCCACCATCCCGGGTTCAAGGCGGCTCTCCTGCGGATCCGCGGCATGTCCTGCGCACGCACTGCAGCGCACACGCCCTTCCGTCACATGCCAGAAAGCACCCCCCAGATCTTTTCCCAGCATACTGCCGCATTGCGAACAGACAAGAAAATCAGGAGCAAAACCCTGTTCCGAAGCTATCCGCAGCCGAAACCATAAAGGAAGCATCTCCGGCCTGTCTTCCGTATGTTCCAAAAATTCAAGCAGCTCCGTCGCCAGAGCAAAGGTATTCTCGCCGCCGTCCGGCTGCACATCCAGCGCCTCAAGAAAACGCAGGCAGTTGACGGCAATTCCCAATCGTTCGCCATCAGTGCGCAGACGATGCGGCCCCTTCACCAGGGATGCTTCCCTGAGATTCAAAAAACGTCCTGTCCTGCCCGCATCGACATGCACCGATACTTGATTCAACAAATCAAGGCAGCCAGGAAAACGCCTCCGGCTGCGGCTGCCGCCGAAGGCGAACACATGCACCAGCCCATGCCGCCGGGTCAGAAGCCGCAGCCACACATCGGCCTCGCGAAAACGTCCGAGGCCAAGTATCAGCGCCGTATCCGACCATTCCATGCCTGCCTGCCATATCACCGGGGAAATGTCAGAACAACGACCTGGCCTTCCCGACCGGCCGGTGGCTGGACAACTCCATCGTATACGATACGGACACCGCCGGCATTGCCTATTCTGACAGAAACCGGCTGAGTAAATTCATGGGAAAATTTCTCGCCGGAACGCAGCTCCACCGCCCGCGCCGTTCCTTTTCCCGTACGAACCGATATCCAGACCCGCCTTACGGCGATAAATTCCAGCTTGTGCTGTTCCTTCGCCGCGCCGGGCACACTTTTCTTCTGCTCCTGCTCTTTTTTCGGAGGCGCAGCCTCTTCAGAGGAACGGTCTGCGGGAGGGGGCGCGGTACCGTCTTCCACCTGCGCGCTCATCTGCCCTTTACCATCTTTCCCATGCTGCGCATCTCCGGCTGAGTCTGCCGGCACGTTCCGCGCTCCATCTTCAGGCTGGACCGGCGGAGAAGCTTCGGGCATAGAGCCGGCAGGAGAATCACCCGACGCAGATCCCGCCTGCGGGGTATCAGCAGTCGGAGGCGTCAAGGCAGCCCCGCCAGGCTCAACGGAAGGTTCCGCAGATGGCTGCGGAGCGGAAAGAACTTCCGTTCCTGACCGCTCTCCAAAGAGCAACCCGCTGACAACCGAATGTATTTCAGCCCGATAGAGAAAACCAATGACAAGCAACGCCAGCAGGAGAACGACGCCAATCATGCGCGCCGCCAGCCCCCAGTCCATATCGGCAAATTTGCTGCGCGGCACCGGTTCCAGCAGGGGACTCGACGCTATGGACGGTATTTCCGCCGGAGTCATTTCAGCGAGAACGTCTTGTATCGCCTCAGAGGGGAAATGCATCAGCGCGCCATACGCCTTGATGCATCCACATGCGTAGACCGGATGGGGAAAAACATCCAGGTCGCCGGCTTCGACGCCCTCCACCATGCGCACGGAAATCTTCAGCCGCGAAGCCACTTCGCTGGCAGACAGGCCGTTCTGTTCCCGCGCCTCACGCAAAGCGCCGCCAAGTTCCTGCAGTGTCATCATTTCCTCCGCCCGCGCAATCCTGCGCTAGAGACGAATATCAACTACAGCGCGCTTGTAAAGCTGATCCATATATTCATCAAACCGTTCCTTCATCCGCGGTTGGCGCAGCTGCATTTCAATCTGCTCGCTGACATCGTCAATACTCTGGTTGGCGTTCCCGACGTCACGCATCTCCAGCAGCTGGATTTGCGTCTGAAGGCCGTTCAGCTCGAAAGGCGCGGATATATCTCCCGGCTTCATGGAAGCCATACGCTCCCGAAGCTCGGGGGAGAGATCGGCCCATGCCATAAAGCCAAGATCACCTCCCGCGTCCTTCATGGGGCCAACGGAGATTTCCTTTACGGCATCGGCAAAGTCAACTTTTCCCTTTCCCAGGCGCGCCGCCCAATCCGCCACATTGGCGGAAGGGGGATAGACAAGGATAGCAACATGAGCTTCGCGTCCGGAAGAAAACATTTCCGGATGGGCGTGGTAATAGTCCTCGATCTCTTCCTTGGTGATAACGATCTTGCGCGCGACCATATGCCTGAGCAGGTTCCTGCTCAAAACCGCTTTGCGCATATTTGCCCGAAACTCGTCCATGGAAAGCTTCTGTGCCGCAAGCTGGGACTGAAATTCTTCCTCCGTCATGTGCGAGCCTTCCCTGAAGGCCTTGATTTCATCATCAACATCCTGCTCGCTCACGCGGACACGCAGTCTTTCCGCCTCCTGTGAGACAATGAGATCCCGGATTTGCGACTGAAGAACTTCCCGACGCAGTTTATCGACAGTCTCTTTGTGGGCGGGGTTCTTGGGATCAAGCCCCGCGCGCAGCAGCGCGGGCGCTACTATCCGGTTCAGGTCGAATTCAGTGATCATGTCGCCGTTTACGACTGCCACAACACGGTTGATGGGAGCAGCGCCTGCAACGGGACACAACGCGAGACACGACAAAAGAATTCCAAGAAAAATTCGCAACATACGACTCCTGCGTCGTTAAAAATCCATAGGAGAACAGGTTGTCTGTTCATCTCATTCAGAATGAGTTGATATAGCCTTTTTTCCGCCAGGATGCAACGCTGGGGCAACGGCTGTCTGTTCCCGGAACTTCACTTTTCACAACAAATATGAAATAGTCCTGTTCTGGAGATTATCGTGGAAAATGCATCTTCCAACAGACCGAGAGGCCGAGCTGTCGTTTGCCGCATGTTTGAAGGCCGCCCCGCCAACATACCGGCGCCGGACCGGCGCGGGCTTGCCGCCGCCTGGTGGCGGGCATTACGTCCGCCTTTTCTTATCGTCGATTTCATCCCCGTGGCGCTCGGACTTGCACTTGCCGTGCGCACGCCTGACAACGCCGTTCTTCCCTTCGCCGCGTGGCCGTGGGGGCGCACGCTTCTGGTGCTGGCCGGCTGTTTTCTTGTGCACACAATCGCCAACATCGCCAACGATCTTTTTGACTATATTCTTGGCGTCGATACAAAAGACAGTATCGGCGGTACCGGCGTCATTCAGAGCGGAGCCATCCCTCCGCGCTCCATCACGTTTGCCATCATTGTCTTTCTTGCCATGGCTTCAGCCATCGCATGGGTGCTGCTCGACATGAGCGGCCAGTGGTGGCTGACAGGAGTTCTTGCCTTCTCCGTTTTTTCCGCCATCTTTTACGTAGCGCCGCCCATCCGCTATGGGCACCGGGGCTATGGCGAACTTTTCGTTGCGCTGAACATGGGCTTCATCATGACCTCCGGTACCCAGATCGTCCTGACCGGGCATTTTGAGCCGGCAGGACTGGCCTTCGGGCTTCCCGTGGGGATAATGGTGGCTGGAATCCTGTTTTTCCAGAGCCTGCCTGAAATTGAGACAGACAAGGCGGCAGGCAAATATACGCTTGCCGTGAAACTGGGCAAGGAACGTTCGCGGATGCTCTTTGATATCTGGTGGCCGGCCGTCTGGGTGCTGATGCTCAACCTGTGGGCCGTGGGACTGGTCTCGGGCTGGATCGCGCTAGGCTTGCTGACGGCGCCTCTTGCCAGTATAGTTTCCAGACGGCTTCACCGCGCTTCAACTTCAGCCGAATGGCTGAACCTTGACGCTTCGGGCCATCTGGTCCGCAAACTTTACCTGCTCAACGGCGCGGCCATGATTGCCGGAGCTTTTTTCCTTTAAAACAATATTATCAGCTGCCAGGACTGAAAATACATTATCAAATTCAAACCGTTTCTCGCGCCAACACTTATGGAGGGCAGACAGTCATGAAAAACAGACTTGCTTCGCTGGATCGCGTTCTGCTGATGGGACCTGGGCCTTCACCGGTGGCGGATAACGTCTATGCCGCCATGGCCACCCCTATGGTCGGACACATGGATCCCGATTTTATTGCGCTCATGGACACCATCAAAGAACAGCTCAGGACGGTGTTCCAGACAAAGAATACTGTGACCATGCCCATGTCCGGCACAGGCTCCGCCGGAATGGAAACCGCTTTTGTCAACATGGTCGAACGCGGGGATTCCGTGCTGATCCTGCAAAATGGCGTATTCGGCAAACGGATGATTGACGTTGCCACCCGCCTGGGCGCCGACGTCACCGAACTGGGCTTTGAGTGGGGAACCCCGGTTATTCCTGACAAAGTTGCCGAAGCCCTTGCCGCCAAAAAATACGATCTTGTAGCCATCGTACACGCTGAAACCTCCACGGGGGTCGCCAATCCCGTGGAAGCTGTCGGCCGCCTGGTCAAGGAACATGGGGCCCTGTATCTTGTCGACTGTGTGACCAGTCTTGGCGGAATGGAAGTTGCCCTGGACCGCTGGGGCGCAGACATCTGCTACAGCGGTACTCAGAAATGCCTGTCATGCCCTCCCGGGCTCTCGCCTGTTTCCTTCTCCAACGCTGCCATTGAGCGTCTGAAACGCCGCAAGGCAAAGGTTCCGAACTGGTACCTGGATCTGGGCATGCTCACCAGCTACTGGGAAGGGCACAAACGCATCTACCACCATACCGCGCCCATCAGCATGAACTATGCGCTGTACCAGGCCCTTGCCAATTTGCTGGAAGAAGGGCTTCCCAACGCTTACGCAAGACACAAAGCCATGCATGAACGTCTTCTGGCGGGGTTGGGCGAACTGGGATTCAAGCCGTTTGTTGACGCATCCTGCCGCCTGCCCATGCTCAATCTGGTGACTTGTCCGGCCGGTGTCGACGAAGCAAAACTGCGCGAGCGCCTGCGCATGGAACATCATATTGAAATCGGAGGCGGTCTCGGAGCGCTGGCCGGTAAGGTACTGCGTATCGGCGTTATGGGGGAAGGCGCCCGACCCGAACCTGTGGACAGGCTGATCAAGGCCATGGCGGCCTGCGTCCGCTAGTCTGAGATCTGCACGGGCGGCGCCGCACCTGCGGCCCGCCCGTTTATATTGCGCCGTATCAGCCGCCGACACCGGACGTTTCCACCCTTCATCAGCGGGATTTTCCCTTTTGCAGCCCCGGTTCAACACACTGGTGAACCGGGGCATTCCTGAAGCCTTTACGGCTGTGACACGTTTCGGAAGAATATGCCCCCGCTTCAACGCGTCAACCGACGGAACTTAATGCGATGGGGGGTCTCGGCCTCTTTGCCAAGGCGTTTTTTGCGGTCTTCCTCATATTCAGTATAGTTGCCCTCAAAGAAATTGACCGTGGAATCGCCTTCAAAGGCCAGTATGTGCGTGGCGATACGGTCGAGGAACCAGCGATCGTGACTGATAACCAGTACGACGCCCGCGAAGTTGTCGATACCGTCTTCAAGCGCGCGCATGGTGTTGACGTCCAGATCATTGGTCGGTTCGTCAAGCAGAATGACATTGGCTCCGGACTTCAGCATCCGGGCAAGATGCAGGCGGTTGCGCTCGCCGCCGGAAAGGATATCCACCTTTTTTTGCTGATCCTGGCCTGCGAAATTGAACTTTGAACAGTACGCGCGGGCGTTGACCTCGCGTCCGCCAAGCCGGATCGTGTCGTTCCCTTCACTGATGATTTCATACACACTCTTGCCGGGAACCAACGACTCGCGATTCTGGTCCACGTAGGCAAATTTCACGGTCTCGCCCACGGTAATTGTTCCTGTATCAGGCTTTTCCTGTCCGACCAGCATACGGAACAGCGTTGTTTTACCCGCGCCATTAGGCCCGATAATACCTACGACCGCACCTGCCGGGATGATGAAATCAAGATCGCTCACCAGCAGCTTATCGCCCAATGTCTTGGAAACGCCCTTCGCCTCGATGACAGATTTGCCAAGCCGCGGTCCCGGCGGAATATAGATTTCCAGCTCCGGAGCGAGGCGCTCGGATTCGTGACTGAGCATGGCCTCGTACGCGTTGATGCGTGCCTTGCCTTTGGCGTGGCGCCCCTTGGGCGACATACGGATCCACTCCAGCTCGCGGGCCAGGGTTTTCCGCCTTTCCGTTTCAGTCTTTTCCTCAAGCGCAAGACGTTTTTCTTTCTGTTCCAGCCAGGAGGAATAATTGCCTTTCCATGGAATCCCACGACCACGGTCCAGTTCCAGAATCCATCCGGCAACATTGTCAAGAAAATAGCGATCATGCGTGACCGCGATGACTGTCCCCGGGAAACTCTGGAGATAGCGCTCCAACCACGCCACCGATTCAGCGTCGAGGTGATTGGTGGGTTCGTCCAGCAGCAGGATGTCAGGATTCTGGAGCAGCAGCCGGCACAGCGCCACTCGCCGCCGTTCTCCTCCGGAAATCACCGGTACCGGCGTATCGCCAGCCGGACAGCGCAAAGCGTCCATGGCCATATCCAGACGGGATTCCAGATCCCAGATGCCCTTGGTATCCATGAGCTCCTGCACTTTGCCCTGCCGCTCGATAAGTGTGTCCATTTCTTCAGGTTCCATTGGCTCGGCAAAGCGGGCGTTGATAGCCTCAAACTCATGCGCGATATCAACCAGCTCCTTGACCCCCTCTTCAACGACCTCGCGCACGGTCCGCGTTTCCCCGGCCAGAGGCTCCTGTTCAAGGTAGCCGATGGTATATCCCGGCGCGAGGACGGTCTTGCCTTCAAAGGCTTGATCCACTCCGGCAAGAATTTTCAGAAGGGACGATTTGCCGGCCCCGTTCAGACCCAGCACGCCAATCTTGGCGCCATAAAAGTAGGACAGCGAAATGTCCTTCAGCACTTCTTTCTGGCCGTGCTTTTTGCCCACGCGAATCATTGAATAAATAATCTTGTCCGGTTCGTTGTTCGCCATGCCTTCTCCTTGACTGCTTGTCCTGAATATGCGCCGCCGGCGCCTGAAAACAGAGTGATACTAGAAGATTTTTTCATATCCCCCGTGCAAAGTCAAACCGGGAAGCGTTCCAACGCCTATACATCGGCAGGGAAGCCTGCTACAAAAACAGCTGTATGACGTATCCCGGCTCCACCATGAAAACCGGAATTCTGCTTGCCGCTTTCGGAACAGCCTCCCCGCAGGGAGAGGCTGCCCTCCGCCTGTTCACCTTAAGAATCAGGAACCGCTTTCCGGACATTCCTGTTCGCTGGGCATTCACCTCAAGCGCCATGCGAGAACGGCTCGCCGGAGGGGCGCGCCGGAAATCCGACTCTGTGGACAAGGCACTGCGCAAGATGGCCTTCGAACGCTTCCGCCGTGTGGCTGTGCAGCCTCTGCATGTGGTGCCTGGTTTTGAATATGAAGAAGTCCTTGACACATGCGCGCAGGCCAGGGAACTTTTTGAGGATGTGCAAGTGGGGCTTCCCTTGCTTGTTCCCAAAATGGATCCGGCCCCTCTGGCCGCTACGCTGCTGGCGGAACTGCCAGCCGAACGTAAAAGCACTGAAGCCGTCCTTTTTGTCGGGCATGGCAGCCGGCACGACGCCTCGCATCTCATCGGCAGGCTGGGCGAAGCCGTCCGCGCGCGTGATCCTCTGGCCTTCACGGCGACCATGAAGGGAGACGTCACTCTGGAGACCATTCTGCCTTTCATCACGGCCAGCAAGGCCAGTCAAATCTGGATGCTGCCGCTTCTGGCCGTTGTCGGACGCCACATGCTGGAAGATCTTGCCGGAAATCATTCCGGTTCATGGAAAACACGGCTTGAGGCCGCCGGGCTTTCCTGCGTGCCCGTACTGCGCGGTATGGTGGAGTATCCCCTGTTCAGCAGGATCTGGGCCGATAATCTTGCCCAGGCCATAGCTGCGCTTTCAATTTCGGACAACCGTCAATGACGCTGTTTTCCTCTTGTCCGGATCTCCCCGTCGCCGCTGTCCTGCCAGAACTTGCCACGGCGCTGGATTCACACCGCCGGGTTCTGCTTCAGGCCCCGCCGGGCGCGGGAAAAACCACACTGGTCCCGCTTTTTCTTCTGCCGCTCCTCCCTCCAGGACGCAGGATCATCATGCTTGAGCCGCGCCGGCTTGCCGCCCGTGCCGCCGCGCGGAGGATGTCTGCGCTGCTTGGCGAGGAAACGGGGAAAACCGTTGGTTATCAAATCCGTATGGAGCGATGCGCTTCTTCCGCGACACGCATTCTCATCGTTACCGAAGGCATCCTGACGCTGATGCTGCGTGATAACCCGGATCTCCCCGATACCGACCTTCTGATTTTTGATGAATTCCATGAACGAAGCCTGCACGCGGACACAAGCCTTGCTCTGGCCCTTGAATGCCAGGAAACCTTGCGGAATGATGAGGATCCGCTTCGTATTCTTGTCATGTCCGCCACCCTTGATGCCGATCCGCTGGCGCGCATGCTTTCGCAAGGACCTTCTTCAGACGGATCCCGCACGCCCTCCTGCCCCATCATCCGTTCTGAAGGACGCCTTTTCCCCGTTGAAACCCGTTATCTTCCCCCCTCCCGCGGAGAAGATCCGCTGCATCCGGCCGCCCGCACCGCAGCTGCGGTCAGGCTGGCCCTTGCGGAAGAAACAGGAAGCATCCTGGTTTTCCTGCCCGGGACAGCGGACATCCGCGCTGTCCAGCATCTGCTTGAGCCTCTCTCCGCAAAGGCCAGCCTGCTCCCGCTCTACGGAGATCTTCCCGCTGCGGCACAGGACGCGGCCATCAGCCCCGCTCCTCCAGGCACCCGCAAAATTGTGCTGGCCACCAACATCGCAGAATCAAGCCTGACCATCGAAGGTGTGCGGATTGTCATTGATTCCGGTTTAGAACGCTCTCTCCGGTTTGATCCCGCTTCCGGCATGAGCAGACTGGTCACAGGGCGCATTTCCCTGGCTTCCGCCGACCAGCGCAGAGGACGGGCTGGCCGCACCATGCCCGGCGTCTGTTACCGGCTGTGGCAAAAAGAAGAGGAAGCTGGCATGCGCCCCTTTGCACGTCCGGAAATTCTGGACGCGGATCTTGCGGGGCTGAGGCTGGAACTTGCCGCATGGAACATCCATGACCCCGGCCAGCTGCGCTGGCTGGACACTCCGCCGGTCGGAGCCTGGAAGCGGGCTACGGAGCTGCTGGCCGGCATGGGGGCTTTGGCAGGCGAACCTTGCTCCCAAAGGTTCCGCCTGACGCCTCACGGGACAGAGATGGCCGCTCTGCCCGTCCATCCCCGCATCGCGCACATGCTGCTGGAATCCAGAAAAGAAGGATTGACAGCAGCCGCCTGCCTGACCGCGGCGCTGCTTGGCGAACGGGATCCTCTGCGCTGCGCCGTGCCTTCCGGCGCGGACATCCGCGCCCGCCTCTCTTTCCTGCTCAGACAAAACGGGCACCCCCTCCGCGCCGCAGCCAAACGCCTGGAACACCTGCTTGCAGCCATACCCCGGAAAGCAATCATCCCGGATGCCAGCGTCGGTGAATCCATCGAACGGGCGGGCATTCCTCTGGCCCTGGCATATCCGGAGCGTGTGGCCATGCGCCGTCCGGGCAGTCCCCGCGGGCATTTCATTCTTATGGGAGGCAAGGGCGCTGAGCTGCCTGAAGACGATCCGCTGGCTGACACGCCATTTCTTGCCGTCGGCGAAGCCGATGACGCCGGCAGAAACGCGCGTATTTTTCAGGCTGCGCCACTGCTCGAGACAGATGTGGAACGCCTTTTCTCCGAACAAATTTCATGCGAGTCAATCGTGGAATGGGATCCGCGGCAGGAAAGCGTCACCGCAAGAATCCGGCGCCGGCTGGGGGCATTGATACTGTCCGATGCGGCCCAACCGAAACCGCCGCCCCAAGCTGTTACCTCCGCCATTCTGAAGGGTATCGGCACATTGGGTCTGTCCTGCCTGGAATGGCCGGAAGAACTTCTCCAGTGGCGCGCGCGGGTACTCTTTTTACGCTGTTTTGAACCCGACCGCTGGCCTGACGTACGCGATACGCCCCTTGCCGCGGCTCTGGACAGGTGGCTCGCTCCATACCTTTCCGGAATCACACGGCGAAGCCAGTTCAACAGGATCGACCTTGCCGCCGCTCTGCGCAGTCTGCTCGATCCCGCCCGTTTCCACGAACTTTCCGCAGCGCTGGAGCGCCTCGCGCCGACCCATCTGACCGTCCCCACAGGCTCGCGTATCCGGCTGTCATATCCGGTTTCACTGCTCAGCTGCGACGCGCTGCCTTCCATGCCAGAATTGCCCCCTAAAAACATGGCCAGTCAAAAACAGCCGGTATCTGACAGGACAGACCTTGCCGCTGTGGAACCGCCTGTGCTGGCTGTCCGTCTGCAGGAACTTTTCGGCCTTACCGTTCATCCGACGGTGGCCGGTGGCCGCGTTCCGGTGCGTCTCCATTTGCTCTCACCGGCGGGACGGCCTCTTCAAGTCACGTCAGACATCGCCGGATTCTGGAAAAACGCCTATCCTTCTGTCAGATCAGAAATGCGCGGGCGCTACCCAAGGCATCCATGGCCGGAAGACCCTCTCTCCGCGCTTCCGACTCGTCTGGCCAAGCCGCGGACGTGACAGCATCATGCCGCTCACGTCCTCCAGTAATGAAAACTGCCGGCGGATGCCGCCGGCAGGGAAAAACGTCTGCGAAACAAAAAACGCTCATTTTTATGCGAAGCGTGCGGGAGTAGCTCCGGCACGCTCCGCCAGCGATCAGTGACCGCAATGCCCGCGGCACAGATTGTCGTCGCCGAACTCCACCAGTTTGCCAGAGGCAAACGCGTCAAGCACAGCCCCAACCGTGGGCAGCCCAGCGGAAAAATACACATGCATGCCTGCTTGCCGCATAGCCGCCAGCGGCCGCATCCCCATGCCGCCAGCCACCAGCGCCTTTACGCCGCGGGAAGCCAGCTCCAGCACCGGAGCTGCACAATCACCGTGTTCATGTCCGGAATTACGCACCACACTCACCTCAAGAACAGCTCCGTTATGCACTTTCGCAACGGTATACATGTCACAGTGTCCGAAATGGGCGCTGGGCACAGCGTTAAGGCCGCCGGGGGCGTCAGAGGGAACAGCAACCAGCACTTCTTCACTCATCTTGGTCTACCTCATTCTGACAGGATTTTGGAGACACAACGCAATGCCCGCCGCCCACACGCAGCGCGCGCCCATGCACGATTGCCTGCGCCACGCTTTTGTGGGCAAAAGCGAGAATACGTCCGAAGGTATGCCGCGACACGCCCATGCGCGCCGCCGCCTCTGCCATGCCAAGTCCCTCTTCATCCGCAAGCCGGATGGCTTCAAGCCCGTCCATGGTCAGCCTTACTTCCTCCAGACCTCGCAGGGGGATCCCCGCTGGTTTGTAATAAGTCACAGACGGATAACCAGAAATCAGACGACACTTGCAAGGACGTGACATAGCATCTCCATAATTATGCTCAAAAGAGCATTAATACTCGTCCCGGCAGCTGTCAAGCCCCGGAAACCCTGCAGACGTCAATCCATGTGCCGCCGCTGACACGTTCAAGATCGGCAAGGGATATTTCGACGGCATTGTTGGGGGCCCCAGCTGCGGGAAAGCACGGATCAAAGGCGCGCAGCGACACATCCAGAAAAACCCGGACCCCCGCTTTCAGGGCAAAAGGACAAACCCCGCCGACGGGATGCCCTGTCAGCTCCTCGACATCGCTTCCTTGAATGAAATGAGCTTTCTGACGAAACGTGTCCTTGAATTTACGATTATCCAGGCGCGCCGTTCCCATGGCTACAATCACCACCGGCCCATCCGCTGTCAAAAGGGAAAGCGTCTTCGCGATGCGGCCGGGCTCACATCCCAAAGCTCTGGCTGCCAGCTCCACCGTGGCGCTGGATGACGAAAATTCGCGGTAGGCATGTTCAAGGCCATACGCGGCCAGCTGGGCCCTTACGGCATCAACTCTCATTATTTCCTCACAGCCTGAAGCTTTCTTTCCCTGAAAACCGCCCAAAAGACCTGTCTGGTGAAAACCGTTCAGCTTTTCCCGTACAATTCGGGGCGACGATCAGCGAGTGCTGGTAATTGAGCGCGAAAGCGGCCAACCGCCGTCAAATCGAGTTCCGCGCTGAGGATGCTTTCATCTTCGCCGGCCTCGGCCAGGATTTGCCCTTCCGGTGCCACAATTATCGAATGACCGCCAAATTCCGTCTGTCTGGTGGAGCCACAGCGGTTGCAGGCCACCACAAACAACTGCAATTCAACAGCGCGGGCACGGGCCAGCAACGTCCAGTGCTCAATTCTTGCTTTGGGCCAGGCCGCGCTGATAAACAGGACCTGTGCGCCTTCCAGAGCCAGGCTGGTCAGAAACTCGCCAAAGCGTATGTCGTAACAAACAGCGACGCCGCAGGGCACGCCCTCAAGCCTGCATACCACCCCTCTTTCACCCCGCCGGAAATACGTATCCTCCTCCATCAGGCTGAAGAGGTGCGCTTTGTCATACCAGCCAATGAGGCGGCCCTCACGGTCAATGATCTGCGCGCGATTGGCGTAACTCCCGTCCGCAGCGGCCGCCATCACCGATCCGCCGACAAAGGCCACGTGATACCGTCTGGCAAGTCCCCCAAGGAAGACAGCCTCACGTTCCCCATCACGGGTGGCGAGCTCCGGCATGCGGCGCAGCGCATACCCAGTGGACCATAATTCGGGCAAAACCAACACGTCCGGCGGTGTCTTCACGGTCATAGCCCGGGCGACAAGCTCTTCAACGCGCCCCAGATTACCCTCAACACTGCCAGTAACGACGGGAAACTGCAAAATGGTCACACGCACGGAGGATCTCCAATTCAAACAGGCCAAAGACAATTCATTTCGTGCGCACTCTACGCGTATTCCTGAAAAAAACAGGAGAGGGAAAACAGCGGACGAACCGCAAGCCCGGCAGACTGAAAACCGTTCAGTGATACGACAGCATTGAGGACAGGGCTGTTTTTCACCCAGCACTGCCCCATCAGTGACGGATCGGCACGGAATGCCCCTGCAGACTGGTCACACCCAAATCCGGCATTTCCCAAACTTCTGCCTGTGACCGTAAAATGCAACAAACGCACCAACAAAACAAGAGGCTCATCCCGTTGGCGCTGAAGGAACCGGAGTGGAGGCAGGGGGGATTTAAACCTCCACTCCGGCGGTTCGCCTGAATCAGCTGCGGCTGGCCCCGCCGGCAAACAGCGGCTTAGTCACGCCCTCGAGCCCCGCACAGGCAAACAACATCAGCAATGCTTTTTGCGCACCAGTATAGCTGCCTTCCGGATTGTACCATTCGGTTGGCGAATGGAGATTTCCTCCATCGCCTCCCGCGCCAATGCATACACACGGAATTCCCTTGGCCAGTGGGAAATTGATATTGGTGCTGGAAGGAGGCATGAAATCCGGTTCCACCCCGACAACCTTGGTTGCTTCGGCCGCGATTTGCACGATAGGCGCAGTCAGCGGCTGATCGCCGCCGGGTTTGATATTGTAGTGCCGCACTTCCACCGTAATGCGACCGCCTTCCCTGCGAGCGGAGTTCTCTTCGTCGACAGCTTTTTTGGCACAGGCAATGACCTGCTCACATACGGCATCGCGCGTCGCCTCGTCCGTGCTCCGGATATCGAAATGCACCGAGCATTCCGCCGCAATGGAATTGACCGTCGTTCCGCCCTGGATGAGCCCGGGGTTGCAGACTGTTTTAGGCTCCTGCGGCAACACAATACCGGCCGCAGCCGACACCGCGCGGCCCGCCGCGCTGATGGGCGAAGGCCGCAGATGATCATTCCAGGCGTGACCGCCCGGCCCGCGGAAGATCAACTCACAGCGCCGGCAGCATATGCCTCCTCTGGTAATGCGGCGGGTCCAGCAGGTTTCCATGGCAATATACACGTCAATATCAGGACGCGTTTCCATAAGATGCTTTACCCCGCGAGACATGCCGGGGGCCTCCTCGCCCACTGTTCCCCCAAGCATCAGCGTGCCGCAGGGTTTGAGTCCTGCGTGCACAATGGCCCGGACAACAGCCAGGATCTTGGCAAGCGCCGCCGTATCATCACCTATGCCCGGGCAATAGATGCGCCCGTTTTCTTCCCTGATGGTCAGGGGAACATCAAGCGGAAAGACAGTATCCAGATGGCCTTCCAGAAGCACCAGCGGGCCTTTGCCTCCACGCACATATCCGAACGTATTGCCAACTTCGTCTGTCGCGACGTCTACAAGGCCATACTTCTTCAATTTCTCCAAGTACATGGGGGAACGGATTTCCAGTTCCGTATTCGGCGCGCCGGAAATAAGGGCTATTTCTTTTTGTTCGGCGATCATCCGATCATGATCTTCCTTCAGAAAATCAAGGGCTGCCTGAATACGCTTGTCTGCAAGCAGCGCCGCAAAGGCCAGCTGAATGTCTGATTCCGGTGCCATGTTCATATCTCCTTGCGGATATGCGCTTTTTTTTGCTTAACGCTCCCACGGCCTGTGAAATAATGCTGAAAAAAGATACTGCCGGAAGCTGCGAGCCGGTAAGCGGCCTGTCCATCAGCAGCCGAACGGCAAGGCTCCATAAATCGCAGCGATATTTCATCGTGTAAAAGGACGCCTGAAAACCCCGCTCCGGATCAGGCTAAATAAGCGAGGCTTTCAGGCGCCAATCCTGCTAGTAGTGCTCTGGCAGGGCGGGAATCTCTGTAGTGACGGTAAACCGGCCCGCGTTGATGGATTCCAGATGATATTTGGCCAGCTCCGACAGGGTGGGGATCCATGCGTTGCGGCGGCGGAAATTCTTCAGCATGGCCTCTGGCATGTCCAGACGGGTACTGCGGCCGGAAAGATAAGGATGCATCGTGCTGATGCAGACGCCCCCTCTGTCACAGATCGCGTTGCCCAAGTCCACCCATTCTCTGGTTGCTTCACGAGTGCCGCGCAAAAGCCAGCGATCAACGCCGCCGCCAAAGAAACGGAAATACATGGCGTCGTCCAGCCCCCACTGGATGGGCATTTCAACAAGTCCTTCAATTTCATACGGATGGTCATATCCGGACAGGGAACTGTCGTAAACGACGCCAAGGCGTTTCAGGATACGCAGGGATTCCGGCGTCATTTCCCATGAAGGCGAACGGTAGCCCTGCGGCATCATGCCGGTAAACTTTTTGAAGAGCTCAATGGCTTTTTCGTTTGTTTCCAGAAAACGTTCGTCGGTAATGTCCGCAGAGACTTCATGGTAAAAGCCATGCAGACCGACTTCATGGCCGCGTTCCAACAGCGTCTCCAACAACCAGGGACGAGTCGTCGCTTCATAACCGGGCACGAAGCATGTTGCCTTCACTTCGTACTTGTCCAGCAAATCAAGCAAATTCCAGATCCCTTCGCGCAAGCCGTAGCGGCGCTGCTCAAGCTGTTGCAGCGCTTTGATGCCTGTCGTCCGGCTGCGCCAGATCTGGGGGCTTTCAGCGTCCACATCAATAGTGAAACAATACGCGCAGGTATAATTCTGAGGCCATTCATAAGAAAGATTCGGGCGTTCCATGTTCATTCCTCATTCGACGTATTGATGTTCCTTTTCAGGATACACCGGTAAATCAGTTTGCTGGGCAAATACCCCCGCATTGGCTGAGCGGTTATGGTAAGCCGCCATCTCGGCCGGGGTCGTTATCCAAAGCCCTCTGGTTAAACACGCTGTCTTCAGCATTTCTTCCAATACACCAATCCTGATGCCGCGCCCTGTCACCCATGGATGCATGGTCAGCAGGCACAATTCGTTCCAACGGCATGCAGCTTCCAGAGATTCTTTCCAGCGGGCGGTGACCTCGCCTGTGCCAACAGGGATCCAGTGGTCTATTCCTCCGCCGTAGTAGCGGAAAAACAGGACGTCATCGAGCGCCCATTGGATGGGAATTTCCGTCAATCCATCCATTTCGTAGGGGTGATCGTACCCGGACAAAGAAGAATCAAACACCACATCCCGCTTTTTCAGTTCCCGGATGCAATCTGGCGTCAGATCCCACGCCGGTGCGCGAAAACCTTCTGGTTTCCGCCCAAGCTGCTTCTGAAAAACATCAATGGACGTATCCAGAATCTCTGCAAAATACGCGGGAGACAAGGTATGCACCATTTCGTGCACAACGGCATGCATACCAATATGGTGACCGCGACGGGCAATTTCAGGCAGAATAAACGGTGAAATGCGCGCTTCGTGCGCCGAAACAAAAAACTGTGCTTTCACGCCATACTCGTCAAGCACATCAAGAATACGCAGAAGCCCTTCCCGGGTTCCGAAACGACGCTGCTCCAGCTCGTTCAGGCTATGGACCCCCTTATCGCGAAAGCGCCAAAGCTGGCCGCTTATCATATCGACATCGAACGTAACCGAAAAGGCCGCGTGGTACCCTTCTGGCCAAACATACTGAGCAACTGATGTATGCATACAGAACTCCTCTGTTGGAAATCAGGGCAAAACAGCCGCAGGGCCGGGCAACGCTGCAGACAGCGCGCGTCCGGCCCTGAACTTTTTACGCAGGAGAATACGCCAGGAAACCGCCGTCAACAGGCGTCGTCACACCAGTCACAAAACTGGAAGCGTCAGAGGCGAGCCAGAGAATGGTTCCCATCAGTTCCTTGGGATCCCCCATACGGCCCATGGGCGTGGCTTTCACGCCATTCTGGGCGCGGGGAGACAGTGAACCGTCTTCGTTGTACAGCATCTGTGACGCGCGGAAATTGGGGAAGAAGCCAGGAGCCACTGCATTCACGCGGATTTTGTGGTTCAAATCCTCTGCGATATGCGCGGCCAGCGACTGGGTGAAGTTGATGACGCCAGCCTTGGCCGCCGCGTAGGCCGTGCGCCCTTGCAGGCAGCGGATGCCGTTGGTGGACGAGCAGTTGATGATGGAGCCGCCTTCAGGGTTTTTCAGCATCTTGGCACCGTACAACAGGCAGGGCCAGATGCATCCGCCGAACAGGTTCAGTGTGATCACGTCAAACTGGGGCTGAAGCTCCAGATCAAAAATAGTCTTTTTGTGGCCGGTGTAGACCGCGCCATCCATGTTGCCGCCGGCGATATTGACCACGACGTCAAGTTTGCCAAAATCCGCGATAACATCTTCGGCATTTTGGCGAATTTCTTCGACGTGCATGGTATTTACCTTGTACAGCTTGATCTTGCCGCCATAGGGCTTGATGCGCTCGGCCAGGGCTTCGGCCTTTTGCAAATGGCTGTTGTAGATCAACGCCACGTCGGCGCCGGCCGCGGCCAAAGCAAAAGCGGACGCACCGCCAAGCGCTCCCGACGCGCCGGTAATCAGCGCGGTCTTCCCTTTCATGCTAAACAAATCAAAAATGTTTTCCATGTGATTTACCCCTGTACTGTGATTACAAACGCCCCATCATAAGATCAGGGACATATGTCGCGATTTCAGGAAAGATGAACAGAAGCACAATGACAATGAGGTCGCACAGCAGGAAGGGGAAGCAGCCCATATAGGCATCTTCGACCGACACTTCCTCAACTTCGCGCACAGAGCCTACCAAGCCAAACACGTTCATGCCCACGGGAGGCGAGACGGCGGCGATTTCATTCAGCTTCATAGCCACAATGCAGAACCAGATCGGATTGATGCCCAGCTTCACGATGATGGGGAACAGCACCGGCAGCGTCAACGCGAAGATGGAGGTCTGGTTCATGAACATACCAAGGAAAAACCAGATAACCAGAATCAACAGGACGGTCACCTTGGGGCTCATATCCCAAGTCAGCAGGAAGTCGGCAATGCGCGACGGGACCTGAGTGATCGCCAAAAAACGCGAGAAGACCAGGGCTGTCACCACGATGAAAAGCAGCATGGTAGTCGCACGGGCCGATTCGCGCATGGCGGCGGTGACTTCGCCTTTCTTGCGCAGGCTGCCGTTTTGAAAGCCAAGGAGCAGCGCGCCCAGAGCGCCGACAGCGCCCGCTTCCGTGGCGGTGAAGAAGCCGCTGTACAAACCGCCCAGCACCACCGTAGCCAGCACAATGATAGGCCACAGGTTGAAGGCAGCTTTCGCACGCTGCGGCGCGCGCACGGCCATCTCCTCTTCGGAAATGGGGGCCAGCCGCGGGTTGCGCTTGGCGCGGATATACATGGAAATGGCGTAAACCACCGCCGTCAGGATGCCGGGCACAAATCCTGAAAAGAACAGTTCGACAATAGAAATGCCAGTAAACATTGAAAAAATGATAAACATCCCGGACGGCGGAATCATGCAGGCAAACGTGCCTGATGAAGCGATGCTGCCCAAGGCAAAGCGGCGATCATAGTGATGCTCGCGCATGGCCGGGTAAGCCAGACGCCCGAAGATGGCCGCCGTCGCCATGGTCGAACCGCAAATAGCCCCGAAAATGGCGCTGCCGAAGGCTGAGGCGATGGCAAGGCTGGCAGGGATGCGCGCGCAGATGGTATGCACGCTTTCAAAGGCCATGCGGGCGAACCCGCCCCTCGCCGCCAATGACCCCATGAGCATGAACATGGGCAGCACGCAGAACGTGGGACTCGCAAGGAAATTATACATTGTCTCGCCGCCAAGCCCCAACATCGCGCGAAAATTGGTCAGCGCATACGTGCCGCCAAGACCAACGACGAGGAAGGATATGCCGAGATGGCAGCCCATAAAAATCAGCACCAGCAAAATCAGGATGGAGCACACTCCAACCGCGATGTTGTAATCCAAACCAAACATGGGAAAAACTCCTAGTTCTTCTCGATGAGAGGATAGCGCACAGGCTTGGCCGACAGGAAATTTTTTATCTCCGTCACGAGATTGAGGATCAACTGAAGCGTGTACATGACAAGCCCAATGCTCATGGCCAGGCGCGTAGGCCACGTATACAGCGCAATATCCCCGGCCATCACGGCGTTGTCACCGACATAGGCGTTGTAGGTCGCGCGCACGCAGGCATAAGTGATAAAGCTGACCCCGACAATCGCGATAGCTTCATTAATACAGCGCAGAGCGGCAGTCCCGCGTACGGGAAGCCGGTCAAGCAGCAGCGTCACGCGCACGTGTCCGTCTTTTTCCTCGCATAACCCAAGGCCAAAAAAAATAGCGGCCACAACGATAAGAATGGCCAGTTCCAGAATGCCAAGCACGGAAAAACCAAGATTCCGGATGGTGAGATCGGTGATGCTCAGCACCATAATGACCATGAGCATATAACCGCCTGCCGCAGCGGTGACTCTGTTTATCCAACTGACTACGCTTCTCATACTGCTCCCCCAATCAGCTCGGATTCAGCCTGCAGGCCGGCGTTCGCCCGCCCATGTCAGACGAACGCCGGCATCATAATGGTTACTTTTTGGCGGATTCTTCAGCGGCGATGGAGTCATTCACAACCTTGTAAATGCCTTCCAGAACTTCGCGGCTGTTGGCAAGGCCAGCGTCCTTGGCTTCCTTAACCCAGGTTTCAAAGTTGGTCTTGTTGCCGGCAAGCGTCGTCCAACCCTTGATGAATTCAGGACCAGCCACCGTCACGTGGTACCGGGGATTCTTGGACCACTTTTCAAGAATGCTCTGCCGCTTTTCGTTGTAGAACTTGGAGAATTTTTCCCGGGCATTGGCGGCGGCCACGGGAATCTTGTCCTGCAGTTCCTTGGGGAGCTTCGCATAGGTAGCGGAGTTCATGGTCATGTAGTAGGGGGTGCTCACCGGGAACTCGTTCACGACCAGCGCATAAGGAGCGACTTCCAGCATCCCCTGCATGTCAGTAGCGTCCACAGACAACATACCGGCGTTCAGGGCGTTCGTCTGGAAAGCCATGGGGGCGTCGGAAAGAGGCATGGAAACAGGGGTGGCACCGACTTCTTTCAGCAGAGACAGCAGCCAGCGGGCGGCGGCGCGGATCTTCATCCCCTTCAGGTCTTCAACCTTGGTTATGGGCGAAGTGCTGACGAACGTATAGTTGGTCACGTTGTAGTTGTAGACAAGTTTCTGGTTGAACTTTTGGATTTCCTGCTCCAGCTGGGGAACCGCGGCAAAGCAGTCATCAAAGAACTTCAGGCGGCGGTTGTAGTCAACAGGAAGCTGCATGATAAGGCTGAACGCGTTGTTCAGCAGAAGCTGCTTGGGATAGAAGTTGGGGTTCACCTGACCAACGTCAATGACACCATCCTGCACAGCCTGCAGCACTTCCTGGTTATTCACCAGCGCGCCGCCCCAGGAACGGTTGAAGGCAATCTGCCCTTCAGAAACGGTTTCAATTTCTTTCAGGAACATTTCTTCGGCGATACCGCGGAGCGAGTTGGGCGTCGCAGTGCTGCCGTAATTCAGGTTGAATTTGGCCGCATCAGCCATGGCGACGCCAGCCAGGAACAGCATACTGAACGCAGCGATAAAGAGTTTGTGTTTCATTTTCCTTTTCTCCTCGTTACTGTTTGCGCACAAATTGCGCGTTTATCCCGCGGCCGGCAGAAGAATTTTCTTTTGTAATCTCCTGCGCAGCCCGGGATACATCCACTGCACAGTTAACATTCTGAAACAACAGATTGTCTGCAGAATGCTCTGATCGTGTTACAGAAGGAAGCTCCGCCGTCTTCTTCCCGGCAAAAGGCCCCTCTGCGGTACATCTCCAATCCTAAATGCTGGTTGGTTTCTTTTTGTCTATGAATACCGTGCGGTTTCCAATGGAGTTGCCGCCATCTACGGCAATGGCTGTGCCCGTGATATACGAAGCTAAATCGCTGGCGAGGTACAGCACAGCGTTGGGGGCGTCGTCAGGGCCAGAGCAGCGCCCAAGAGGGATATTGGAAAGCGTTTTTTCCAGGTGCCCTGAGCCGGTAGGATTGAACTCGCTTCCGGGAGCGAAACCAGGTTCTACGGCATTGACGCGGATTCCGTATTCGGCCAGCTCCAGCGCAAGCCCGAGAGTCAGACGGTTCTGGGCGGCTTTGGACACGCAGTAAGGCACCGAGGTCGTCCGCATCTTGCGGGCCGCGCCAGACGAAATATTGATTATGTTGCCTTTCACATGGTTGCGGATCATCAGCTTGGCCATTTCCCGGGTTACAAGGAACGGTGCGCGCAGGTTCACGTCCATGATCCGGTCCCACAGCTTGACATCCATATCCAGCAGGAAATCATACTGATAGACGCCGGCGACATTGACAACGATGTCAGGAGCGCCCCACGCCTCTCCCACGGCCTGCGCCATTTTCTCAATGGACTCGGCGCTGGTCAGGTCTGCCGGCACCAGCAGAGGCCGCTGAGGAAGCGCAAGTTCCTCTGCCCGTTTATCCAGCAGATCCTGCCTGACGTCGGACAGTCCGACAGTCGCTCCTTCCCTCAAAAAGGCTTCGGTCATCCATTTACCAAAGATTCCGCACGCGCCCGTAAGAAAGACCTTTTTGCCGCTGATACCAGGAAAGTTAAACATATCCACCCCTTATAAAAAAGATTTACTCTTTTACCTGTATGTTTCCACGTTAGGGAATTATAGTAGCGTTGGGAAGACGATTTTTTGAATAATTGAAATAAGCAATTCTGATAAATAATATTTTATTTAAATGATTTCAAAGTATTATATTATGAATATACATCAGAAAAAACCGTTAAAAAATTTTTTTACGAAAAAAAATAAAATCAACGAGGAAGCGTTTTTCTGCTCCAGCAGAAAAACGCTTCCCTAATTGAAGGAGAAAGGGCAGGCAGATATCAAGAGTAATCGGTTTTCAGTCAAGGTCGGCCTTGGCCATAACCATTTTCAGGAAGGTCTCCGCCAATGGAGGAAGCGGAGTGTTTTTACGGCTGCAGATGGTAATGGCCTCAGGCTTGAACAGGTGGTCAAGGGGAATGAATTCCAACTCGCCGGGAAACAGGTTCAGGCCGTTTTTGGGGACGAAAATGACGCTGATTCCCAGCCCGCGGCGAATATATTCGCCGATAAGATGCGTATTGCCGGCCTCAAGAAACAATTTGAAGCGCAATCCATTGTCCATGAAGGCCTGTTCGATTTTATGCGTCGCCGCGAACTTGGAGTTCGGCACCATCTTGATGAACGGGTAACGCGCAATGTCTCCCAGGGAAACAGGCGCGCTCTGCTTCGTCAACGGATGTCCTGTGGGCACCATAAGCACAAAATGCCCTATCATCCAGCGGAATTTGTTCAGGCAGTTAGACGCCTGCGATTCCAGCGAGATGGCAAGATCAACCAGCCCATTGCTCAACATCTCAAGAGCCTGTCCGGGGAAACGGTCGTACAGTGTAATGGAGGCTTCAGGATAAGTCCGGATAAACTCGGCGATGGAATCGGCGAAAATAACCCCGAGCGTTGTCGATGCCGCTGACAGGCGCACATGCCCCTGCTGGTGGCCCTTGAAAGATTCAAAATCATCTTCAAGCTGACGGACAGCCTGAAACGTTTCCTCTGCAAACTGCAGCAGGCGCTGCCCCGCCCTGGTCAGGACCATTTTTTTCTTGCCCACGCGTTCAAACAACAACAACCCCATGCTCTCCTCAAGCAGCCGAAGTTGCTGAGACACGGCGGACTGACTGCGGTGTATTGCCTCAGATGCTTTAGTAATACTCCCCAACTTGGCGATATAATAAAAACTCTTCAGCTGCGTCCAATCCATGAGAGATTCCCCTGGTTTCTCTTGTCGTTTGTGTGGGACAGCATATCCATGACATACACCAAAAAAATCTTTTCGCAAACTCTGTTAGTTAGCCTGAAAAAGGCAAAAAAAATTCTATTCCCGGCAAGATATCAATACTATTCAGGTCTGTTTACTTTTTCCTCCATATACTTTTGTGGAAAAATCTGCGGCGTCCTCTCTTCCGTCTTTTTCTGAAAAAACGAAATACAACAAGCTGTTGCGCTGTGAATCTGTATTTTCTCTTCTCTTTTTCATAGTTGTATGGAATGTGTACGGTGAAATACCTTCTCTTCTCAGGCGGGCATTATTGTTTCAAAAAATCCCCGCAGCGTTTCACCCAGTCCAATAAACATATTATACCAATAAGATAGTTGTTATTTCCTCCAAAACAGGCGTAATGGCGCCTAGTTATGTGGCTTGCGAGGCTTTTTCACCCTTGTTATAGATTCTTCCAGAACGCCCCGCGCTGTCCGCAGTCATGCAGGGCCTGTTCTGCCACTCCTGCCGGGAGCGCCGGCTTTTTTTGCGTATCGTTCGCTATTATAAAAACTTCCTTGTCTTTTTACACCTTATAACCTGATTGGAGTCTTCCTCATGGATACCAGCCAACAAAAACCGTCTGTCGAACAGGAGGGCCGCGCCGCGGTTTGCGAAAAGGCACTGGAGCGACATGTCACAGAGCTTTGCGCCTGCGGGGAAAGACTGTCCGGGACAGAGGGCGAACAAAAAGCCTGCGATTACATTGTCCGAGAATTGAAAGCCGCCGGCCTTTCGCCTGAAGTGCACACCCTGAAAGGATTGATCAGCCTGCCTCTGGATGCCCGCGTCACGGTAACTTTCCCTGAAATTTTCGACGTGGCGGCCATTGGAGTGTCTTTTGGGCTCAGCACTCCCCCGGAGGGGGTGTCGGCACCGCTGGTGGACGTAGGCGGCGGAGCCGCCGCCGATTATGCGGGGAAGGACACGCAGGGCAAGATCGCCCTTGTTGACAACCTGCCGCGCGGAGCGCTGGCCATTGAGGCCCTGCGTCATGGCTGCGTGGGGATGATCTGCCGGTCCAAAAGCCACCGGCAGCACCGTTTGATCATCTCCCCTGTCTGGGGCAGCCCTTCCGCTGAAGAATATGTCCGCCTGCCGCGAATTCCGGTAGCATCGGTCAACGCTGAAGACGGCAAACGCCTGGCCGAATTGTGCCTGTCCGGCGAGGCGCGGGTGACGCTGTACGCCAAAAATGATGAAGGCTGGCGCGAAATGCCGCTGCCCAGCGTGGAAATCAAGGGACGACGCCCGGAATTTCTGCTGGTGGGGAGCCATTACTGCTCATGGTACGACGGTGCCACGGACAACGCCACAGGCAACAGCAGTCTCATTGAACTCGCCAAATTGTTCTGGAAACATCGTGACTCACTGACTTTCGGCGTCCGGTTCTGCTGGTGGCCCGGCCATTCGCAGGGGCGCTACGCCGGCTCTACCTGGTACGCGGATACCTTCCACCAGGAACTGTCCGACCGCTGCGTCGCCTATTTTAATATTGACTCGCCGGGCGTCCGGGGGGCCACAGTCTATGTCCCGCAGGACGAAATGGCCGAAATCGCCGCGTTTAACGAAAACTGCATACGCGAACTGGCAAAATATTCCAGCCTGACCACCCATCAGGGGGTATTCACCAAGCGCGGGCGCCCTGGCAAATACATCAATATCCGCAGGCCCAACCGATCGGCGGATCAGTCGTTCTGGGGAGTGGGGCTGACTTCTATCAGCATTTACAGCATGGTGCCGCCGACCCATCCCGATTTCTGCACGTATGCCAGTGGCTGCGGCGGGGCATGGTGGTGGCACTCCATTGATGATACGCTGGACAAGATGGATCCCGCGGTTCTGGCCGAGGACACCAGAATTTTCTGGACGGCCATGTACCGTTTGTGCACTTCGCCCGTGCTGCCGTACGATTTCGCGGCCACCGCCGGCGACTATCTTGACGCGCTGCGTGAATATGCCGAAGCGGCCGGCACCGCCATGGATTTCGTGCCGCTGCGGGATAACCTTGAACAACTGAAGAACGAAGCCGCCGCCTTTGCCCAAAAGACATCCGGCATTGCGGAGGAGGACGCCGCTGTCAGGATTGTGCGTACCCAGCTGGCGCTGTGCCGTACGCTTATCCCCACACTATACACGGAAGTGGATTCCACCGAGCAGCAGCCTTCCGTTCCTGCCCGGCTTCTGCCCCTTCTGCAGGACGCGCTCTTGCTGGAAGCGCTCCCTGAAACAGGCTGGAAACGGCAAAGCCTCCTGGTAGGCCTCAAAAAACGCCTGAACCGTGTAAACAAGGCCGTACTTGCGGCGCGCCGCCTGCTGGCAGCCGCGTACTGATTTCCCCGCCTCAGACCCTCTTCTAGGCAGGAGGCTCTGAGGCGGTGCCAAACGCTTTTCATCCCCTTTCTTGCCTGTTTTTTTACCCGCTTCAAAAAAAGCCAAGAATTCCAAAACAGTCTTTCCTGAGAAAAACCTCTGCTGCAATGTCTCATCGAACAGATACCGCATAAAAGGACATCTTACAAAAAGATAATCTTTTTTGTAAGATACTTGATGTTCCCCCGCGGCCACGGCAGAACCCTTTTCCACAACAGTTTTCCCTTACCTCCAACACGGCACGACTCGTATGAAGTATGGCAAGATCATCGATCGGATTTCCGCTCTGACCCAGCTGTCGCCGGCTGAACGACGCCTGACAGCCCTGCTTGAAACAGACACTCGCCAGATCGCGCTGCTCGACCAGGCAAGCATCGCAGAAAAGGCCGGGGTAGCCCCCGCCACCGTCAGCCGCTTCGCACGGAAGTTGGGATTTACGCACTTTTCTTCCTTTATGAAGGCGCTGCGTGACGAAGTCGCGCAAGGCATAGCGCCCATGCAGGAATATCTTCAGCGGAAAAACGCGTCCAAAGCGGGCAATACCGCTGAATATCTGAACGCGCAGCTTTCGCGCGCGACCGAAAACATCCGGCAGACATTCAACGAGATTGACCCCGCCCAGTTCGAACAGGCAGTGGAATGGCTTTCAGACGAGAAACGCAAAGTCTGGGTAACGGGACGCGCCGCCTCCGAATCGCTGGCTTCCTATTTTTTTCTGCGCGCATCCATCTGCCGGGACAAGGTGTTCCAAATCATCCCTAACTCCAGCAATCTGGGCCAGCAGATGGCAGACATTGCCAAAAACGATGTGCTCCTGTGTCTTTCCTATACGCGTGTAGCCAGTTCTACGCTGCGTACCATGGAACTTTTCCGTGAATTTGGCGGCAGCATCATCCTGATTGCAGACCGGAAGGTCAGTGCCGCGGCCCGTCTGGCCGATCTGTGCTTCATTACGCAAATGCGCAGCGGAATCGGCATGTTCAACAGTTATGCGGCCACCACCGTCATCCTTGACGCGCTTTATGAGGCCATTGCCCTGCGCCGGCATGCATCCATCTCCGCCCGTTATGCCCGCATTGAAAAAATCTTTGATACGTTTCATACGTTCGAACAATAAAACAAGGCCGCCCTCTTTGTCCGTATTTTCTTTTTTCCATCTGTCCTTTTGCGGTGGCTCAAGCCTTCCCCAAGAGGGAAAATACGTTCTTCCCTTTTCTGTGTATCATATTATTTTTCATTATTTATTTTATTGTAGACTTTTTTTTCAAAAAAAACTAGGTTTAACCAACATTTTTGACCGCTGACTTGCCAGCAAACGGAGGGAGGTTCCATGACATTGTCTCCTCGTGTCCAGGAAGCCTTTGACGCGCTTGTCGCAAATCCTGCCATCCAGGATGCGCTTGCCTTTATCAAGGCGGATCACGCCAATATGGTCGCCGAACAGAAAGAAATTGCGCTGGTTCCAGGAGCTCCGCACACGGAGCCGGAAATCCGCTCGCCTTTCTTCTTGGAAAAATTGAAAAACTATGGGCTGAAAGACTGCGCTATTGACGAAGTAGGCAACACGTTCGGCTATGTGCATGGAGTCCGGAAGGCTCCTCTCATTCTTATGGAAGGACATCTGGACACGGTTTTCCCCATGGAAACGCCGCTTGCCATTACCGAAAAAGACGGGCGCATCTATTGCCCCGGCATCGGTGACGACACGGCTGCACTGGCCACTTTGCTGTGCGTGATCCGCGCCATCCGCCACGCTGGCCTCAAGCCATGCGGCACACTGATGCTGGGCGGCACGGTAGGCGAAGAGGGGCCGGGGCTCTCCCGCGGCGTCCGTCACCTGATGGACACACGCAAAGAGGAAATCGACGCCTATGTGGCTATTGAGACATGCTGGACGTATCGCGTCACCCGCGGCGCCGTGGCTTGCAGGCGCTTCGAACTGACCTTCAAAGGGCCCGGCGGCCATGCCTGGAACGCCTTCGGGCTTGCCTCGCCCATCAACGCCGCCGGCCGGGCCATGGCGTCCATCGCCGACATCGTTCTGCCCGACACGCCCAAAACCATTTACAATATTGGTCTGATGAACGGCGGTACGTCCGTCAATTCCATTGCCAATGAAGCAACTCTGCATATAGACATGCGTTCCATTGACATGGACGCGCGCGACGCCCTCGGCGCTCGTATCCTGGATATGGCGAAAACCGCTGTGGAAGCCGAAAACGCCGCGCATCCGGAAGGCGGGCGCATTACTCTTGATGTGCGCGTCTACGGCGAGAAACCTGGCGGCGACCAGCCTGCAGACTCACTGATTGTACAGATTGCTTCCGGCGCGACGTCGGCCGTGGGTGTTGAACCGCGCCTCATGGGACCGGCCAGCACCAATATCAATTTCCCGCTGGCCCTCGGAATCCCTTCCGTGTGCATCGGCGCAGGCGGCGATGCCGGCAAACAGCATTCCCTCGAAGAATGGTTTGATCCTACGGACAGCTACACTGGTCCGCAGAAATGCCTGCTGATGCTGTTCGCCATGGCCGGCCTTGATGGAGTCTCTCCCGCGTTGTGCGCCACACGCAACGCGCGCTGAGCGTTTACCTTTCACCTTTATTCCGGAGAAGTTACATATGATCGGACCGATTCTTGCTATCATTGTCACCGTCATCATGGCGAAATGCATCCTGATGCGGTGGCGCGCACAATTCGTCATTCTGTTCGGGGGCCTGTTCCTCCTTTTTGCAGCCACAGCCCTTGGCCCGGTGGGCAGCATCCTGCCCAGCAAAGTCGCCAGCACCGGCACATGGGTTTTTGACCCATTCAAGTGCATGGCCAGTATTTTCTCATCACGCACGGCCGGGCTGGGCCTCATCATCATGAGCGCCACCGGTTACGCCAAATACATGGATGTAATCGGCGCCAGCAAAGTAATGTCGCGGGTCATGACCAGCCCCCTGCGGCTGCTCAAGTCGCCCTACCTGGTTGTCGGCTTAAGCTACATCATCGGCCAGATTGTCAACATCTTCATCCCCAGCGCCGCCGGCCTTGGCACACTGCTGATGGTGACCATGTATCCCGTGCTTGTCCGCCTCGGCGTCAGCCCGCTGGCCGCCACCGCCCTTGTGGGTACCACCGCATGTCTTGACCTTGGCCCCGCTTCCGGCAACTCCAACCTGGCTGCCAAAAATGCGGGACTTGATCCCGTCGAATATTTCGTGGCCTACCAGATACCCATCGCCATTGCGACCATGCTTGTCATCGCCATTCTGCACATCATCGTGCAGAAGTACTATGACAAGAAGGACGGCTTCGTGCCTGATCCTGCCGTGGTAGGCGATATTGCTGAAGAAAAGGAAGAAGATAAGGCTCCGGGGCTCTATTTCTTCCTGCCCATTCTGCCGCTGGCCCTGCTGCTGGTTTTCAGCCGCTTCGCCATCAAGTCCATCAAGCTGGACGTGCCCACGGCCATGTTCTTCTCGTTCGTGCTGGCCATTATTCTGGAACTCATCCGTCACCGGCATTCCGTCAAGAAAGTGCTTGATGACGCCATGGATTTCTACAACCTGATGGGCCGCCAGTTCGCCTATGTGATGACCCTTATCGTCGCCGGTGAAGTGTTCGCCCAGGGTCTCATGGCCACGGGCACCGTAAAGCTGCTGATCGAATCCGTGCAGGGCCTCGGATGGGGCGCCGCGGGCATCACCGTCGCCATGACGCTGCTTATCAGCATCACCGCCATCGTAATGGGTTCCGGCAATGCGCCCTTCTTCGCCTTTGCCTCGCTGGCCCCGACCATCGCCAAGGATATGAGCATCAACGCCGTGTCCATCCTGCTGCCCATGCAGCTTGCCGCTGGTATCGCGCGCAGTGTGTCGCCCATCACCGGCGTCATCGTGGCTGTGTCCGGCATGTCTGGCGTATCGCCGTTTGACGTTGTGCGCAGAACGGCTATCCCCATGTTCGGCGGCCTGATTGTGATGACCATTCTGTCTATTGTTCTGTACTAACTGACTCCAACAAGGGGCGCCCCAAAGGCGCCCTTTTCTTTGCGAGGAACTTATGGACTGGTTCGATAGTGTTATCACTGGCGCGCGCGTTGTTGATCCTGCCAATGGCCTTGATGATGTGCGGGAACTGGGATTCAAAGACGGCAAAGTCGCGGAGATCGCCGAGGGGGGACTGGCATCGCGTGCATGGCATGTCTATGACATGAGCGGTTATGTAGCGGTGCCCGGCATCATTGATTCCCACGTGCACATGCGCGCCGTAGGCGAAGGAAATTTCTGCGGGTTCACCATGTCCGCCCTGTCCGGCGTCTGCACGGTGCTTGAAATGTGGGGACACAGCGAATCCATCATGAATGCCCTGCCGCAGTGGGGATGCGGAATGAGCATCGCCCTTCTGGAAGCCGGCGTCCCGGGACTCTCCCTTTCGGGCAGTGATCCCTCCATGGACGAACTTGATGCCTTTACCAGACATTCGCTGGATATGGGATGCTTTGGAACAAAGCTGCTTGGCGGCCACTACCCGCTGACGCCTGAGGCTTCGTCCCGTTTTCTCCAGTCTGCCCGCAAACAGGGAGCCTATGTGGCCTGGCATGTCGGCACCACCGCTACCGGAACAAGTATCCTTGGCATGCGTGAGGCCTGCCAGATCGCTGACGGCGGACGCCTGCATCTTGCCCATGTCAATGGCAACTGCCGAGGGATCATCAATGACGTTATGGACGAGATTGCCGAAGCCATGCGTCTTCTGGAGGACAATCCCGCCATCACCAGCGAATCCTACCTTTCCATCATTAACGGCCTCTCACTGCATCTTGGCAACGACGGCAAGGTTGCCAGCAGATCTTTGGCCAGCCTCCTCAAAAAAATGGGCTATACCGACGACGGCGACGGCGTGCTGAACGCGCTGCGCGCCAAGCGTCTCTACGTTATCGACACCATGGGCATACAGGCCGTCCGCGTTACGGGAGAAAAAGCCGCTCAGCTCTGGCTGGCCGCCAAGGGCAAGATTACCGGTTCCATGGACGCCAACCCTGCTCTGTCGCGCACCGCTGTATGCCTCGCCCGTCGTAAAGACGGCTCGTTCACGGTGGACGCCATTTCCACTGATGGCGGACGCTACCCGCGCAACAGCATTGTTTCGCACGGTCTGGCCCTGGTTAAAATGGAAGCGCTCAGCATGACCGAGTTTGCCGTCAAGACCAGTTACAATCCGGCCCGCATGTTGGGCCTTGCCAATAAGGGGCATCTCGGCCTCGGCGCCGACGGTGATGTCACAGTCGTCGATCCGCGTACCTGCGAACCGGTGATGACGCTTATCAATGGCAAGGTGAACCTGTACAAGGGCGCGATCATGCAGCAGGGGGGCACGGTAATCACAACGCCAAAAGGCGTAGACGCCATTAAGAAGCGCGGTCTGCCCTTTATTGTGACTGATCCGTCACAAGGCCCGCTGCCTTTCAGAAAGGCCTGGAAATAGCTTCAATCTGACACAGTTACATACTAAAAGACGCCCCTGAATACTCTTCAGGGGCGCCTTTTCTTTTCAGGAACACGACAAAACTCAGCCAAGATATTCCAGCAGTTTGTTTCCCATTTCCACGCAACCCAGCGGGGTAACCCCTCCGCCAGCCGGTACGAGGTCGGCAGTGCGGAAGCCGTCACGAATAACGGCGCGGACCGCTTCCTCAACAGCAGTGGCTGCGTCCGGAGCAGCAAGGCTCATCCGCAGCATCATCGCCACGGACATGATGGAAGCCAGGGGATTGGCCTTGTTTTGCCCGGCGATATCCGGGGCGGACCCATGGGCGGGCTCATACAACCCGGGAGCTCCGGCCCCCAGCGAGGCCGATGGCAGCATGCCCAGGGAACCAGCCGCCGCGGCCGCGAGATCCGAAAGAATATCGCCAAACAAGTTTCCGGTCAGGATCACATCAAAATCGGCAGGGCGCGCCACCAGCTGCATCGCGGCGTTGTCAACATACAAGTGCTCGAAGGAGACATCCGTGTATTGCCTGTGAACTTCTTCAACAATCCCGCGCCACAGCCGGCTGACAGCCAGCACGTTGGCCTTGTCCACGGAACAAACCTTGCCGCGCCGGCTTCTGGCGGTATTGAAGGCGACATGGGCGATACGGCGGATCTCTTCTTCATCATAGATCATCGTATCATAGGCATAGCGCAGCCCATCGCGTACGCCTTCCCCTCGCGGTTCTCCAAAATAGATATCGCCCGTCAGTTCACGCACGATAAGCAGATCAACGCCTTCATTCACCAGATCCGGACGCAGGCGGGAAAAGGAAGCCAGCTCGGGGAAAACGGTGATCGGACGCAGGTTGGCAAAAACGGCAAGTTTTTTCCGCAGAGCCAGAAGGCCGGCTTCGGGCCGTTTATCACGGGGCACGGCATCCCATTTAGGGCCGCCCACCGCCCCAAGAAAAACGGCATCGGCGGCGAGGCAGCGGGCGAGGGTCTCATCCGGGAAAGGAAAACCGGTGGCGTCGTAAGCACAGCCGCCAATCAGGGCTTTTTCGGTTTCAACGGAAAGATTGAATTTGGCCGCCGCGGCCAGCAACACCCGTTCGGCCTGTGCGGTGACCTCTGGTCCGATGCCGTCACCGGGCAAAAAAGCGATTTTCGCCATGGCGCTAGTTCCTTGTCTGGGTTTGTTTGCGGACATAGCCTGCCAACCCGCCCGAGTTCAGAATGTCCCGGATAGTCGCGGGGAGCGGCGGGCAGACAATACGTTCGCCGGTAGTAAGATTGCTCACTTCCCCCTTGTCGGTATCAATGGAAAGCGTATCTCCTTCGCTGATCCGTTCCACCGCGTCACCTATTTCCAGCAAGGGAAGCCCCACATTGAAGGCATTCCGATAAAAAATACGGGCGAAACTCCCGCCGACAACAACCTTAATCCCCGCCCCAAGGATGGCGAGAGGCGCATGCTCGCGCGATGAGCCGCATCCAAAGTTGACGCCGGCGACAAGGATATCGCCGGAGCGAACGCTGGAAGCCCACCCTTCGGCAAGCCCGCGCAGGCAAAGCCTGCCCAGTTCGGCGGGATCTGTCACAGAAAGATAACGTCCGGGAAGAATGACATCGGTATCGATATGATCGCCCACACGCCGGGCGCGGCCCTGGTACTGCATGCGCACTCCTTACAGTTTCGCCGGATGAGTGATGACGCCAGTCACGGCAGTGGCCGCGGCGACGGCAGGATTGGCAAGATAGACTTCCGAATTGTCGGCACCCATACGGGTTTTGAAATTGCGGTTGGTGGTGCTGAGGGCCTTTTCACCCGAGGCCAGGATGCCAAGGTGGCCGCCGATGCATGGACCGCAGGAAGAAGGACCCATGACGCATCCGGCTTCAAGCATGGTTTCCACAAGCCCTTCCCTGAGCGCCTGCATCCAGACTCTGGGGGTGACGGGAAGGACAATGCAGCGGAGCCCCTTTTTCACCTTGCGCCCTTTGAGAATCTTCGCGGCCACGCGCAGATCCTCAATACGGCCATTGGTGCAGGAACCGATGAACACCTGATTGACGGCGACATCTCCGAGTTCGCTGACAGGCTTCGTGTTTTCGGGCAGATGCGGGCAGGCGACCACGGGCTCCATATCCGCCACATCGTGCGTGATGGTTCGCTCGTACACGGCACCGACGTCCGGACCGATTTTTTCATCTCCTTCACGGCCGGCTTTGCGGCAATATTCCAACGTCTTGTCATCCGCCGCGAAAAGGCCGCACTTGCCGCCGGCTTCAACGGCCATGTTGGCTATGGTCAGGCGGCTTTCCACAGACATGGCGTCAACCGCCGTCCCGCAGAATTCCAAAGACTTGTAGCGCGCGCCATCCACGCCAATCTGCCCGATGAGCCAGAGGATCAAATCCTTGCTGTATACATGTTCCGGCAGACTGCCGGTGAATTCAACGCGAATGGAGGCCGGCACCTTGAACCATGACTCGCCAAGAGCCATGGCGGCGCCAATGTCTGTCGAGCCCATGCCGGTGCCAAACGCCCCCACAGCTCCATACGTGCAGGTATGGCTGTCACCGCCGATAATCAGATCCCCGGGGCCTACCAGCCCAAGCTCCGGAAGGAGCGCGTGTTCGACCCCGGCGTCACCTCCTTCATAATAATGCGTGATGCCTTGCTCCTGCGCAAAGCGCCTTATCTTCGCCACCTGCTCAGCCGCCGCGATATCTTTTTGCGGCGTAAAGTGGTCCATAACCAGAAAGATTCTGTTCCTGTCGTATACCGTTGTGGCCCCCATGGCTTTCATGGCATCAATGCTGGGCGCGGCGGTAATATCATTGGAGAGAACTGCCGACAGGCGGCAAGTAACAATGCATCCGGGAGCAAATTCCTCTTCGCTGTGCGCATCTTTGGCGTGACGCGCCAAAAGTTTCTGGGCAAGTGTGAAAGCCATTCTGTTTTCTCCATTTCATCCGCCGGAGAGATATACCCGGCCTGTTTTGCCCGTCTTGCGCCCTCTCTCGTGCAAAAACAAACCGTTGCAGGAAAAACCGGAGCGCCAAAATCCGCCCTGCGCCGCTTCATGGGAAAAAGGCCAGTCCCACAATTTCCGCAGCCAGTGCCGCCCATGGGCGGCATACGGGCGTGCCGACGATAAGAAAAAAATCCTCTTTCTGTCAAGGGAATCCGGCTTTATCCGCCGTCTGTCAGCCGTAAACCCATTCACGCCGCGGGCCCCGCTGTATTTTTTCATCTTCTACCTCGATACGACGGTACAGTTTCTTTACTGTTAACGTATCCTTAACCCAGTTCCCGCCGTACGCACATTTTTCCTGTCGCCGAATTTTTTTGTTGACAGCCATCCTTCGTGGGGATACTGTGCCTTCCACAGGAAAAACATCATGGCAACACTTCTTCAGACCTCATCCTCCGCTTTCACTACTGGCTTTTGGGGCCGGCAGTTTTACTTTTATTTTTACTTTACGGAGTCCTGTGGTCGGAAGGGTTACTGACGTCGTTTTGCCATTGTCTCTTCGGGCCGCAGGCTTTTCCGCTGGCGGCCCTTTTTGTTTCCTGCACACCGCCGCGAAAAGCCGGGCCATCACCATTCAAACATAAAGGATATGGAGCCATGAGCCTCGGTAAAAAAATCCGTCTTGAGCGTATCGTCAACCGCGAAACCGGCCGCACTGTCATTGTCCCCATGGACCACGGCGTCACTGTGGGCGCTCTGGACGGTCTTGTGGACATGCGTGAAACCGTCAACGACATGGTCATCGGCGGCGCTGACGCCGTTTTGATGCACAAGGGGCTTGTGCGCTGCGCGCATCGCGGCTCCGGCCAGGACGTCGGCCTTATTGTGCATCTGTCCGCCTCTACGTCCATGTCTCCCCATGACAACAGCAAAACCCTTGTCGCCACAGTCGAGGAAGCCATCCGTCTGGGGGCTGACTGCGTGTCCATTCACGTCAATCTTGGCGATCCCGAGGAAGGACGTATGCTGGGCGATTTCGGCCGTGTCGCCGAATCCTGCGACAGGTGGGGGATGCCGCTGCTGGCAATGCTGTACGCTCGCGGACCTAAAATCACCAATCCCTTCGACGCCGGGGTCGTAGCCCATTGCGCCCGTGTCGGGGCCGAACTTGGCGCGGACATTGTGAAAGTCCCCTACACCGGCACCACAGAGTCCTTTGAAGAAGTCACGCAGGCCTGCTGTGTGCCTGTGGTCATCGCTGGCGGCGAAAAGGTGGACTCCACGCGGAAACTTCTTGAAATCGTGCATGATTCATTACTGGCTGGCGGAGCTGGCCTGTCCGTCGGGCGCAATGTTTTCCAGCATCCCCGTCGCATTCAGCTTATCCAGGCGCTGCGCGCCATTGTCCACGGTCACAAATCCGTTGATGAAGCCCTCGCCATTGTCGGAGAATGATTGTCATGCGTATAATGTTCAAGAGCGTTCCATACAGCAAGGCACATGTGACGCTTGCCCTTGAATCAGGCGTGGATGGCGTCATCGTGCCGGACGCCGAAGTCGCGGCGACGGCGGCGTTGTCACGCGTGCCGGTGCTGGCCGAATCCTCCATGCCGTCGGTCGCGCTTTCCGCCAAAAAAGACGAAGAAGCCGTACGCGACCGTTTGCAGCGCCATGAACAGCTGTCGCTTGCACGGGGATGGGAAATCATCCCGGTGGAAAACCTTCTGGCCCAGTGCGCGGGCGTGCTGCTGGAAGTGGGATCTCTTGCTGAAGCCCGGCTGGCCTCGGGTATTCTTGAACGCGGCGCAGACGGCGTTGTCGTACTGCCTGAAGCTGTGGGCGATTTGAAAACCATCATCGCCGAATGCAAGCTCAGCCAGGGGCACGAATCCCTTGCCACCGCGGTAATCACCCGCGTTGAAGACGCGGGTCTCGGGCACCGTGTCTGTGTGGACACCATGTCTCTCATGCGCACGGGACAGGGAATGCTGGTGGGCAATTCCAGCGCGTTCACTTTCCTCGTGCACGCCGAAACGGAAAAAAACGAGTATGTCGCCGCACGCCCCTTCCGCGTGAACGCCGGCGCTGTGCATGCCTATGCGCGACTGCCTGAAGACAAGACCTGCTACCTTGGCGAACTGCAGGCCGGAAGCCGCGTTCTTATTGTGAATGCAAAAGGCGAAACAACTCTGGCCACCGTCGGACGGGTAAAAACAGAGGTCCGCCCCATGCTGCTTGTGGAGGCGCGCGCAGGCGACCTGACAGGTACGGTCTTTCTCCAGAATGCCGAAACCATCCGCCTGATCAGTCCTGACGGCCGTCCGGTTAGCGTCGTTTCCCTCAAGCCCGGCGACGAAGTGCTTTGCCGTACCGACGAGGCGGGGCGTCATTTTGGCATGCGTGTGCGTGAAGACATCCAGGAGCATTGAATCATGAGCATCAGTTCCAATCCCAAGCCTCTTGAGACAGCGCGGCGTGCCATTGACGAAATCGACGCCGCATTGCTTGAGCTGCTGAACCGACGTGCGAACCTGAGCCTTGAGATCGGCCGTATCAAGCGCGAGGCCGCGAACGGGACACCGGTTTCCATTTACGATCCCAAACGCGAACAGGCTTTGTTGGACGCTTTGGATGCACATAACGCCGGCCCCCTGACCCACGCGCATATCCGGGCGATCTGGTCGGAAATACTTTCCTCCTCACGCGCGCTCCAACAGCCGAAAAACGTCGCCTACCTGGGCCCGGAGGGAACCTTTTCCTATTTCGCGGGGATAGAATTCCTCGGTCATTCAACCCGGTTTCACCCCTGCGCCAATTTTGAGGACATTTTCCGCCTGGTCCAGGAAGGCTCCTGCGATCTGGGCGTCGTTCCGCTGGAAAATTCTCTGCAAGGGACAGTGGGGCAGAACTTTGATCTGCTTTGGCGCTATGACGTGAAAATCTGTGCGGAATTTCTGGCACGCATCAGACATTCCCTGCTGAGCCGCGAAAAAGACCTGCACGCTGTAAAAATCATTTATTCCCACCCGCAGCCTTTTGCCCAGTGCAACCGTTGGCTGCGTGAAAACTGTCCCGGCGCCATGCTGATTCCCAAAGAATCCACGGCCGCAGCAGCCGGCGCAGCGACCGAACCGGAAACAGCCGCCATCGGCCATGTAAGTCTCGGCCCCAAGCTGGGACTGAACACGCTGGCTTCAGGCATTGAGGATGATCCGGTGAACTGGACCAGATTCGTGCTGATAACCGCCAGCGGCTCCCAATCCGAGAGCCGGTCCGGCGCAAACAAGACGTCCCTCATGTTCACCCTGCCCGACAAGGCCGGCACCCTGGCGGCAGTCCTCGATGAACTGGCCTCTGGCGGCGTCAACATGCGCAAGCTCGAATCCAGGCCCCTGCGCGGGGAATGCTGGAAATACATCTTTTTTGCTGATGTCGAATGCGATCTGCTCTCCGGTGAATTCACCCCGCTGGTCAAACGGCTGCGCGATAAATGCCTTTCTTTCCGCATCCTCGGCAGTTATCCCTCCGGTATGCGTGCCGCCTTTGGTGACATGGGGGAAGAACAGCGATGATCACTCTCCAGGCCCCGCCCTCAAAATCGGTGTCGCACCGGACGCTGATCGCTGCGGCGCTGGCAGACGGCGTTTCCATCGTGCGCGGCCTCTCTGACTGCGACGACCTCACCCGCACGGAAGCTATCCTCCGGGGAGCCGGCGCCGACATCAAAAAAACAGAAGACGGCGCCCTCAGGTTAAAAGGACTCCCCAAAGGCCCCATTGGTGGGGCTTCCTTCGCCCCCCTCTCCTGCGACACGGGGGAATCCGGCACGACATGCCGGCTCATGACGGCGGTACTGGCCGCCGGCCGGGGGTGTTTCCGCATCCACGGCGCGGCGCGGCTGCACGAGCGTCCCTTAGGCGCCCTGCTTGACGCGCTGGCGCAACTGGGAGCGCGTGTGTTTTGCGAAGAAAAGGCCGGCCATGCACCGCTGCTGCTGGAAGCCTCGGGCTTGTCCGGCGGCGACATCACGCTTTCCCTTGACGAATCCAGCCAGTACCTGTCCGGGCTACTGCTGGCCGCGCCTTTGTGCCGCGAGCGCCTGCGCGTTACCATCGGCGGACGGAAAGTCGTATCCTGGCCATATGTCAGTCTGACGCTGGAAACGCTTGCCGAATCAGGCATCGATTTTCTTGTGGAAAAATACGATTCAGGAATCTGGCGCAAAGCGGATCCCCACGCGCCAGGCGAAATCCGGCCGCGCGAACTACGCATCACAGTGACGCCCTCCGCCTACCGCGCTAAAGACAGAACCGTTGAGGGCGACTGGTCCGGCGCATCCTATCTGCTGGCGGCCGGCGCCGTTGGCAGACGGCCTGTCTGTGTCACCGGCCTGCGCCCCGGCTCCTTGCAGGGAGACCGGATCATTCTTGATCTTATGCGCGCCATGGGCGCAAGCATTGACGAAACGCCGGCAGGCATCGTCGTATCCCCATCCCTGCTCCATGGGATTGACGCCGATATGGGCGACTGCCCCGATCTGGTTCCCACGATAGCCGCGCTGGCGGCGTTTGCCGCAGGCGTCACCCGTATCCGCGGCGTCGCCCATCTGCGTTTGAAGGAATCCGACCGCATTGCCGCTCCAGCCATGGAATTGCGGCGAATGGGAATCCGTACGGACGAACGTGACGACGGGCTGGTCATCCACGGGGCAGGCGGCCCTCCGGATGCTTCCGGCATCCGCTTTAAAGCGCACGGCGATCACCGCATCGCCATGGCGCTGGCCCTTTTTGGCATAAACGGCGCAAATCCCGCCGCAGATGGTGCCGTGGCATTGGATCATCCTGAAGTCGTACGCAAATCATTCCCGGAATTCTGGACTGCATGGAGGCAACTGGCATGTCCTTCGGCCGAGTAGTCATTGCCGGCTGTCACGGCCGTATGGGCGATATGCTGATCCGGCATCTTGAGGCAAACGGCGTGGAAACTGCGGGGGTGGACCTGCCGTTCACTCCGGAAAACCTTTGTTCCGCCTGCACCGGCGCAAAAATCGCCATTCTGTGCGTGCCCGCCTCCGCGATCAAAGGTGTCACAGCGGCTCTTGCCCCATATCTGCCGCCTGACGCCATCCTGGCCGATATCGCCTCGGTGAAAGTTCACCCGCTCAGAGATATGCTGGTCAGCTGGAGCGGCCCTGTTGTCGGCACACATCCGCTGTTCGGCCCTTCGCCTGATAAGGAAAAAGCAGCCGTGGCGCTGGTGCCCGGACGCAAAGATGAGGCCGCGGATCTGATTGAAGCGCTGCTCACGACGCTGGGCTGGCATGTTTTCCGTACCACGGCGCAGGAACATGACGAAGCAGTGGCGAAGATTCAGGAACTGAATTTTCTTGCCGGTATCGCCTATTTTGGCCTGCTGGCAGAAGATCAAAGCCTGCTGCCATTCCTGACCCCTTCGTTCCGGCGCAAATTCGCGGCAGCGCGGCGGCTTCTGGTGGATGATGGTCCTCTGTTCACGGGATTGTTTACGGAAAATCCGTACAGCCAGCCGGTGCTCCAGCGTTTTCGGGAAACGCTGGAACTGCGCTCGGCGGGTGAAGTGGCCAGGCTGACGGAAAAAGTCCGCTGGTGGGATGAACAGCTTTCGAAAGAAGGGAGAGAAAACGATGCGGTACAGCCTGTTCGGTGAATCGCATGGCCCATGCATTGGAATTGTTCTTGAGGACCTGCCTGCAGGGCTTGAGCTGGACATGGACTTCATCGCAGGCGAAATGGCCCGCAGGGCTCCCGGGCGTTCCGCCGTATCCACGCTGCGCAAAGAAGCCGATGCTCCGCGCATAGTAAGCGGCCTGTTCGCCGGGCGGACGACAGGCGCGCCGCTGTGCGCCGTCATCGACAATACCGACGCCCATTCCAGAAGCTATGAAGATATCCGCTGGCTGGCACGGCCCGGGCATGCCGACTATACGGCGCATATTCGTTATGCCGGCTGCAATGATTACCGCGGCGGCGGGCATTTTTCCGGTCGGTTGACGGCGCCTCTGGTGTTTGCCGGAGCGGTAGCCAAACAGCTCCTCCGAAAAAACGGTGTGGACGTGTTCGCGCATATTCGTGAACTTGCCGGCATCTGTGACACGGCAGTCGATTCCGCGAAGCCGAATCTGGCGGCACTGGCCGCTGTCGCCGGCAAGCCGTTTCCAACCCTTGACGATGCGCGCGGCGCGGCCATGCGCGAAGCCATCCTTGCGGCGCGTTCCGACGGCGACTCTGTCGGCGGTATCATTGAATGTGTGGTAAGCGGACTTCCCGCCGGTTTTGGCGGGCCAGATTTGCATGACACGGCCGAAGGCATTTTCGCGCAGCGGCTGTTTGCCATCCCGGCCGTAAAAGGCGTAGAATTCGGAGCCGGCTTTGGTTTTGCCCGTCTGCGCGGAAGTCAGGCCAACGACATTTTTCTTCCCGGCGAAAAAGAGCGCGCGCATACACGCACAAACAACAACGGCGGTATCAACGGCGGCATTTCCAATGGCATGCCGCTCACTTTCTCAGTGGTCATAAAGCCTACGCCCTCCATCCAACAGCCTCAGAAAACCATTGATCTCCGTACGGGAGCGGCTGCCACACTAAGCGTCGGAGGACGGCATGATCCCTGCATTCTGCCGCGCGCGGTACCCGTTGTCGAAGCGGTAGCGGCCATGGCCTCCCTTGAACTGTTCAAACACGGCGGACTTGCGGAATGACACTGTCAGAAACCAGGAACATTATTCTTATCGGGTTGTCCGGCAGCGGAAAATCCAGTCTGGGAAAACGCCTGTCAGCGAGACTGCGCCGTCCCCTGCTGGATACGGACGCCATGGTTGAGGCCCGCGCAGGCAAAACGATTTCCCGTATTTTTGCCGAAGACGGGGAAGAGGCTTTCCGGAACCTGGAAACACTCTGCGTGCGTGAAGCCGCGGCAGCGCAAAAAGCCATCATCGTGACGGGCGGCGGGGTTGTCCTGCGCGAAGAAAATATGAAAGCGCTGGCCGCGACGGGAGGATTTTTCTTTTTTATTGACCGGCATCCTGCGCGCATCCTGCGCAGCTCGCGCCTTAACGACCGCCCGCTGGTACACGGAGACGGTGAAAAACTGTTCCAGCTCTACAAAGCGAGGCTTCCTCTCTACCGGCGTTATTCCAACTGCCTTATCAGAAACGCGGCAAGCCTGAAACAGGCTATGCTTGCCGTCATCGCCAACTACAAAAAGCTCGGAAGGTTATCATGAACTTTCTCATTCTGAACGGGCCCAATCTCAATCTTCTCGGACAGCGTGAGCCCGGCGTCTACGGCAAGGAAGACTACAAAGCGCTGTGTGCCCGGCTTGAACGCTTCGCCGCGGCCCACGACAGCCGCGTCACCTGCATCCAGTCCAACCATGAAGGCGCGCTTATCGACGCCATCCACAACGCACCGGGCAACGTTGACGCCATCGTCATCAATCCCGGCGCGTTCACCCATTACAGTTACGCGCTGCTTGACGCCCTTGCGGCAGTCAAGGTGCCTGCCATTGAAGTCCACATCTCCAACGTCCATCAACGCGAAGCCTTCCGCCGCCAATCTGTGACAGCTTCCGCGTGCGTTGGACAGATTTGCGGACTCGGTTTCTTCGGGTACGAGGCGGCCATGCTGTACTTCCTCGACAAGGCGGAAAGATGAACGCGTCGCTCAAAGGACTCGGGGTGATCGGAGATCCCATCGGGCACACACTTTCTCCTGTCATTCACAACTCCATGCTGAAAGAGCTGGGGTTTCCGGAAATCTATGAGGCCGTCCATGTCCTTCCGGAAGAGCTGACCGGGTGGGTCAGAACCGCGCGGGAGACCTTTTCCGGGTTCAACGCAACCATGCCGCACAAAACTGCGCTGCTGCCGCTCATGGACGAGCTGTCCGACGACGCCAGCATGTACGGCGCGGTCAATACCGTGTCTGTGCGCGGGGGCAGGCTGTTCGGGCATAACACAGACGGCGAAGGATTTCTTCTTTCGCTGAAGGAACACGGCATGTTACCGGACAAAGGCAGGATCCTCGTGATCGGTGCGGGAGGGGCCGCGCGTTCCGTCTCTCTGAAACTTGCTTCCGAACCTATCGAGGAACTGACCGTCTGTTGCCGCGAACCGCAAAAAGCCTCCCCGATCGCGGCCGCATCCCCGCGTATTCGGATCGCCCCGTTCTCGGATTTGGCGAAACAGGCGGAACACTGCGATTTGCTGGTCAACTGCACTCCCCTCGGTATGCAGGGCGTATCAGGGCAGTTTAACGACTTCGGCTTTCTTGATTTTCTGCCGGACAAAGCCGCCGTATGCGACCTTATTTACCGGCCGCTGGAAACGCGCCTTTTATCCGAAGCCAAAAAGCGCGGACATCTTGCCGTCAACGGCCTTGATATGCTGATTTACCAGGCGATCCTTTCTCTGGAACAATTTCTCCAGCTTCCTCTGGACATCAGACGGATGCACGATGTGGTGGAAAACGCGCTGAGCCGTGAGCTGCGGAAAAGCCCCGCGTGATCGTTTCAGCTGGTCCTTCTGCAAAAGAGCGGCCTCCCTCTGTTATGGGGAGGCCGCTCTTTTGCGCGGGGACGCTCAAAATCACATGCGGATGCTGTCCCGGATATCCTGGAGCCGGTTCTTGGCAAAAATCAGATGCGCCACCACCAGTTCGCCGGAGTTCACTTTTGAGGTGATGTAAAGAGGATTGTACGTGCAGATTTTATCCAGATATTCCATGGCGGCCCGCATATTGTCCGCGTTGTTCTTGTTGCGGATTTCAGGATAGAGCTCGTACAGCGCGCCGATAAAATCACGGATCACGAGAACCATTCCCTGAATTTCATAAATCCGGTTGTCCAATGTATAGAACGGGAGATTCTGTGAATCCTGCAGCAGCCCCATGGCATAGCCCAGCAGATTCTCGCCGATGACTGTATCAAATGAAACAAAGAGGTCGTCTGTGCGCGCATTGTACACGCCTTTGCCGGTATCAAGCGACGCCTTGTACTGCTCGCATTTTTTCAGGCCTTTCTCATAGCTTCCCTCAGCCGAGGGAAACCAGAAACTGCGGGGATTGATGGAAAAATCATTGAGTCTGGCTTCATAAAGCAACTGGCTTTCGCGATCGCTTGTCCCCAGTTTGGCAATATGCATGGAGTACAGATCCACAAGCACCTTGGTCGCATGGTACACGCCATACTGGCGGTACGCGCGGTTATCGAGCACAAAGCGATTAAACAGGATGTCGTTGCAGGTCCACCCGAAAGGCGACTTCAGCTCATAGCGCATCTGATGGGTAATGGCGTCAAGCAACGCTTTGCCCTTGTCATTTTCAGGCAACTTTTCCGCCTGTGCCGGGAGCGCCATCCGCTGGGGGAAGACCACAGGATCAATCACCGCATACAGGGCCTGCGCCCCCCAAACGAGACCAAGCAGCAGAAAAAACAAAAGAACCTGTACGCCAAGCGTTTTCCCGACGACTTTCATTTTTTCTTCAATGCTCAAGATGAAAGACATGGCAACCCCTTTTGCAAAGAGAAGAAGAACGGTGGCATCACACTCAACCGGAGCGCCCACAGCATGGAAACTCAGCCCAGACAGTCACCGGCCGCATTTCCGGATGAAAAAAGCTGCCTCCGGAGAAACGAACTTGCAGCCAAAGAAGCATTCAGACTATGCCGGAATCAGGGCGCCCCGCAGAAGAATATAATGGCGGCTACGGACATGTCAAAGCGATGCCCCCGTCTTGTCAAAAAAAACATGTGCTGCAGGCGTAAAAACCGGTGCAGAAACTGTCGGAAGCGGGAGGTTTTCCCCACTCAGTCCGGTCTGATGTCCGCCTTCTCTTCCACACTGACTGCGGAAAGGATTCCCCTGCTCCACACATGGACGACATCCTGCCTGACCGTCAGTGCCGCTGGATTCATGCCATCAAGCTCCGCTCCCCCCTGAATCAGAATGCGCAGCAGGGCCAGCAGGCTTCCAAAATGCCCCACCAGCAGAGTATGAGGAGGGTACTCCGCCACCGCGGCGGCAATGCGAGCCAGCACTTCCGTACCGGATTCTCCCCCCGTAGGACGGAATCCCAGGGGATCGACACTGCGCAGGCTCCATTCGTCCGGATAGCGCTTTTGGATCTCGGCAATGGTCCTGCCTTCCCAATCGCCATACCCCTGCTCAAGCAGACGGCCGTCTGTCCGGATTTCCGGGGAAATACCAAGCTCACTGCAGATCAGCCTGGCAGTTTCACAAGTCCGTCCCAAAGGCGAAGACACCACAGTCAACCCAACGGGCGATTCTTTCCGCAGCGCCAGCAGAGAGCGCAGCCGCCAGCCATACCGCCTGGCCTGCTCGCGTCCTGTTTCATTAAGCGCCACATCCGTCTGTCCTTGGAACCGCAGCTGGACATTCCAGTCAGTCTGACCGTGACGGACAAAAAAAAGAGGGGACGGCGGACGGATATCCATGGTTTTCTCCTTGTGCATGCATAACCGAAATACCGGTCTGTCCTCGGTATTGTCAATTCCTTCCCCCCGGCTGCCTGCCCGGTAAAAAAACTATCCGCCTTGCGCGGATGCGCTTTTTTATCGGACAGGATACGGAAAACGTTGCGGTTTGGCTTTTAATGTGGCATAGTATCTGCATAGGGTTGCGTTTTCTTTCGTCAGTTCATCAGCCCGCATTATGCAGGATGTTACCCGATGGCACTGGAACTTCGTCAACAACTCAAACTCGCCCAACAGCTGGTCATGACTCCGCAGTTGCAGCAGGCTATCAAGCTTCTGCAACTCTCTCGTCTTGATCTCGTTGAGACAGTGCACCGCGAGCTGCTTGAAAATCCGTTTCTGGAAGAACGCCAGGAAGAAATCAAACAGGAAGTCACCGACAACCGCCCCACCGATGTCTCGGACATTGTATATGACCGGGAAATTTCCAATTCCGCCGACTGGGAAGATTACCTCGGCGAATTTGCCAGCACCCCGCGCGGCATGAGCGCACGCGATCACGAGCAGGCGGAAGAGATGTCAAGTCTTGAAAACCGCTGCTCCATGCGCCCTACCCTGACCGGCCACCTGATGTGGCAGCTGCGTCTCTCACAGCTCACCGACGAGCAAAAGGCCATCGGTGAGCTGATCATCGGCAATCTCTCTTCTTCCGGCTATATTCAGGCTTCAATAGAAGAAGTCGCCGCCATGGCCAAAGCCTCTCCTCAGGACGTGGAAAAAGTGCTGCACGCTGTGCAGCGTTTTGACCCTGTGGGGGTGGCTGCGCGGACGCCGCAGGAATGCCTGCTCACACAAATCGAGGTCCTCGGATATGACTGTGACCCGGTGCTGGTAAGCCTTGTGCGCGACCACCTTGAAGATTTGGAATTGTACCGGTACAAGCCGCTGCTCCGCAAATATCACATCGACATGGATGAGCTACGCGAATACCTTGCCGTCATCCAGTCGCTGGACCCCATGCCAGGAAGCAGTTTTGGCGGAGATGAAGTCGTCTACGTCAGTCCTGACGTGTATGTCTACAAGATTGGCGACGAATTCCAGATCGTTCTTAACGACGACGGCCTGCCTCAGCTCGGCCTTTCACCCGAATGCGAAAGGCTGGCTGACAAAGCTGAAGGCAAGGAAAAGGATTATTTTGCCGATAAACTGCGTTCCGCCACATGGCTTATCAAAAGCCTGCACCAGCGCCAACGCACCCTGTATAAAGTCGTCGAAAGCATTGTACGCCACCAGAAAACGTTCTTCGAGGAAGGCGTTAATTATCTTAAGCCATTGATTTTAAAAGATATTGCTGAAGATATCGGCATGCATGAATCCACAATCAGCCGTGTCACTTCCAATAAGTATGTGGCTACGCCACATGGCGTATTTCCGCTCAAATTCTTTTTCAACAGCGCGCTCAATCTTTCCGGGGGCGGCGAGGTTGGCTCTGAAAGCGTCAAAGCGTTCATCAAAAAACGCATCAACGACGAAGACCCTCAGGCCCCTCTTTCCGATGACGCGCTTGTGACTCTTCTCAAACAGCAGCTCAATGTCGATATAGCACGGCGTACCGTGGCTAAATACCGCATGGCGATGGACATCCCGTCGTCATCACGAAGGAAGGCCCGACTCTGACCCTTTTGTGAAGGCAGAGAAGCCTTCCCCGCAACTTGAAGGAGGCTTGTATGCGTATCACCTTCACTTTCAAGAACTTCGAACCATCCGAGCACCTGCGTACCTATGCCCAGCGCCGCATGGACAAGCTGGGGCGTTTCTTCGGAAAAAATTCCGAGCTTGAAGCGCAGATGGTGATGATTGTGGACAAATTCCGCCAGAGGATCGAAGTTCAGCTCTCCGGAGACGGCATCAAGCTGTCCGCCGAAGAAGAATCCCAGGATATGTACGCCAGCATCGATCTTGTTACAGACAAGCTCTCCGCCCAGATCAAAAAATTTATCTCCAAAAATCGCGACCAGTGGCGTTCTGCCCACAGTGCGCCCGCGCCCATAGATGTGTTTTCCTTCACCGAACCGGAACCTGAGCAGGCGACCATCACCGACAGAGGGGACGCCCACTATACCCCGAAGCCCATGAGCCCCGAAGAGGCTGCGCTTCAGCTTGATGCCAAGGGCGACGATTTCCTTGTGTTCCGCAACTCCCAGAATTCCCGCATCAACGTCATCTACCACCGCAAGAACGGCGACTATGGGCTGATTGATCCCGCCGTCTGAGCCAAGTCCGTTTGCCCTGTTTGGCAGGGCCGCCCTCCGGACAGGACAAACGGTCCAGTCAACTTCACTTAACCCATCCCTTCTAACAGGCCGCACCAGACAGCGTGCGGCCTGTTTTTTATTATTAGCAGCCATAAAAAAAGCGGCGGGCTTTCAGGGCGCGCCGCTGTGCTGGCTACTGGCGTATGGAGCGGTTATTTCCGGTACACTTTGACCGTGTCCGTACGCAGTCCGGTATCCGAGCCCTGCTCGCTGCTGGCCGCGATTACCGCGAAATCGCCTGGCTTGAAATGGGAAGAGGCGTTAATGAATTGCTCCGCACGGGCCAGATGGCGCACCTCGGCGTTCTCGCCCAGCTGGCGGGGATGCAGCCCCCACGAAAAATTCAGAGCGCGCAGGCGCTGCTGATCGCGGGTCACCACATAGACGGGACAAGATGGTTTCAAAGCCGAAATAAGACGGGCGCTGGTGCCGCGCTCCGCATAGGCCACGATGCCCTTGGCATTGACCTTCTCGGCCAGCACGCACACCGAATAGGCTAGAAATTCCGCAGCCCCGCGTCCGCGAGGGCCGGACAGCACATGGTTTTCCTCCATGACATTCTCAGCCTGCGTGGTGATTTCACGCATGGCCAGGGCCGCCTCCACAGGGTAGGCGCCCATGGCGGTTTCCTCGGACATCATGACACAATCCGCCCCATCCCACACAGCGTTGGCCACGTCTGTCGTTTCCGCACGGGTCGGCACGGGATTGGATACCATTGAAACCAGCATCTGCGTCGCCACGATAACCGGCTTCGCAGCGGCGTTACAAGCGCGAACAATGCGCTTCTGCATGGCGGGCAATTCCGCAAGGGGGCATTCCACCCCCAGATCCCCGCGCGCCACCATGATAATATCCGCCTCAGCGAGAATTTCGGGCAGCCTTTCTACCGCGCCGCGCCGCTCCAGCTTGGCCACAACGGGGATATGCCGTCCATGTTCGCGGATGATCTCTTTAGCCACGCGTACATCCTCAGGCGTCTGGACATACGAAACGGCGACCGCGTCCACGCCCAGCGCCAGCCCATCCGCCAGATCCCTGCGATCTTTTTCGGTCAGGGCTGAAACAGGAATGCTTTTGCCAGGCAGGGTCAGTCCCTTGCGCGAGGTAATGATGCCGGCGTTTTCAGCCTCAACACGGAAACATTTCCCGCTCAGGCGTTCCTTGACGCGCAGCCGCATCCCCCCGTCGGCAATGATCAGATGATCCCCCTTCTCAATTTGCGACATGACGGCTTCATGGTCGAAGGGGATGTACGGCATCCCGGTAAGCGCGGAATCCTCAAGCTCGCTCGCGCCAAGAAAGAGTTCCGTGCCGGCGTCAAGGCTGATGGGCTGATCCCCTTTCAGCCGGCCGATACGGATTTTGGGTCCGGATAAATCCTGCATCAGGGTGAGAGGAACTCTGTGCTCACATTCAAGGGCGCGCAAATCGCGGATGATATCCACGAAAGCGGAACTGTCCCCATGCGAGAAATTCAGGCGGAAAATACGGACACCCGCCGCGATGAGGCGGGCAAGGGTTTCCTTCCGTCTGGATGCCGGACCGATTGTCGCTATTATTTTCGTTTTCATGGCTGGGACTTTATCTATCAATACAAAAAAAGTCAAGAGCGTTACGCGTATTGAGTACCCGCCAGAACATTTTCTCCTGCCATACCGCTGCAGCCCATTCAGGTTTTGCCGGCATAATGATCCGATTTTATTTTTTCTTAACATAGCGTAATATTTAACCATATACAAAAATGAGGCCATTTTTCCCTTTCAAACCTTTTCTGCCTGTTCTCCTCTCTGTCTTATACTGTTCCTCTTTCTGCTGCCCGCCGTCAGGGATCATTTATCCATTTCGCATCATTATCGGATATGTTGTGGGTTTTTCCCTTGACGCTGTCTGGTAAAGTGGGTAAAAGTGGAAAAAAGTGGTTGGAAGTGGTAATTCTCCCTTTGCGCAGGAGCGGAAAACCATGCTGTTCAGCGGACATACATACAGAAATCTGGATGCCAAGGGACGACTCGTCCTTCCGGCCTCCATCCGCGATGTTCTGCTGGCTCGCTCACCCGACGGGCGTTTTGTTTTGACCACCTACGATGGCTGCATTGTGGGTTTCCCTGAGCCGGAATGGCGTACCTTTGCTGAAAAATTCGGAAGAGTTCCCAATCCCAGCCGGCAGATGCGCGATTTTCGCCGTCTTGTTCTTGGTGGAGCCGAGGTGATGGAATTGGATCCTCTGGGGCGCGTACGCATTCCACGCGGACAAATGGAATATGCCGGCCTTGAACGTGAAGCCGTCATCGTAGGCCAGGCAACAAGGTTTGAAATCTGGGCACAGGATGCCTTCAAGACGCTGATTGGCCAGAATTTCGACAATGTGACCACCGAGCTCGCGGCCAGCGGTATCGAGCTTGGTTTATGACGACAATGCGCGCCGCCCTTAAAGCGGCGCGGCGTGTATATATCTCCGCCGGTATGGCGGCCAAGGGGTGGAGTCCATGCTGACCGATCCGGCTTCCCGTCACATATCCGTGCTGCCGCGTGAAGTGCTTCAGGCTCTCGCTCCGCATCCGGGCGGCCGCTATCTGGATGGAACCGTCGGCATGGGCGGACACGCCTTGCTGGTTCTTCAGGCTGCCGCGGAACAGGGGGGAATCCCCGCTCAGCTCTGCGGACTGGACCGCGATCCCGAAGCCCTTGAACTGGCCAGAATCCGCCTTGCGGCTTTCGCCGATCAGGCGCATTTGTTTCATCTCTGTTACAGCCGGTTTGCCGAAGCTCTGGACGAACTGGGCTGGGCACAGATCGACGGAGCTCTTATCGACATCGGCGTATCTTCATTGCAAATCGACTCGCCCGAACGGGGGTTCAGCTTTCATGCGGACGGCCCGCTTGATATGCGCATGGATCAGCGCACCCCCGGCGCTGGCGAACCTGTCAGACGCCTTGTCAACAAAGCCCGCCTGGAAGAATTGAAGGACATCATCAGCCGCTATGGCGAAGAGCCTCAGGCCGGCCGCATTGCTTCCGCCATCGTCCGCGAACGCCAGAGCAAACCCTTCGAAACAACCCGGGAACTGGCCGCCGTGGTTGAAAAAGCCTACCCTCCGGCCTGGCGTGCCAAAGCGCGCAACCATCCCGCGACCCGTACTTTTCAAGCCCTGCGCATGGCTGTCAATGACGAAATCGGCGAGCTTGAGCGTTTTCTGGATCATATCCTCGAACGCATTGCTCCTGGCGGACGCCTTGTCGTCATTTCATTTCATTCACTGGAAGACCGTGTGGTCAAACACAAGATGCGCGATTGGGCACAGGGATGCCTGTGCCCGAAATACCTGCCGGTATGCGTATGCCATCACAAACCCGAGGTTATTGTACTCACACCGCGCCCCGTGCAGGCTTCCGAAGAAGAACTCGCGCGCAATCCCCGCGCTTCCAGCGCCAAGATGCGTGCTGTGGAAAAACTTCCATTGGCAGGGGAGGCCTCTTCCTTCGCTTCTTCCGGCGTCATCGCCTATGAACGCGATACCAGGCCTTCTTCCCGCCGCGAACGCGCCAGGATCCGTGAAGCAAAAATCCGCCGCCGCGGGTTTATGGGGGGGCTATGACACAGTCATCCTCCGGATGGTTTCTTCTGCTTATCATCTCCGTGCTGTTCAGCCTGGTGACCGGGCTTGTCATGGTCTGGATGAGCATTGAGCGCGCTGACACGGCATTCAATATCGGCCAGCTCCAACGCGAACTTGACCAGCGCTCGGCACTTCACGACAAGCTCGAAATCGAACGGGATCGCCTTCTTGCCCCTGGGGATTTACGCCGCAAGGCGGAACGGTTCGGCATGCACGAGGCCGGCCCCGGTCAGATCCGGCGTCTGCCCATGCCGGCCTCTCCCGAAAAGGGCCCCGCACAGGAGAACCGCTGATGGCGCGCTTCAGGCTGTTTCATTCCCGCCGGAACCGGCGCAGCGCCGCCGCGCCTCTTTCCGGGACGCGGCAATCCGCATCATCCGCCAGAAAAGCGGCTGCGCCGCAGAAAATGGACTGGCTGAAGGTGCGCGGCGGCATAGTCGCCGTTCTTTTCCTGGCGCTGTGGCTGACGCTGTGGCTCCGTGCTGGCTGGGTTCAGATTATCAAGGGTCCTGATTATGCCGAAAGCGCCCGCCGCCAGCATCTTGCCATGGAGATTGTGGAACTGCCGCGCGCCATGATTACCGACCGCAACGGAATAAGCCTCGCCCGGAGCGTGGAGTGCTGCTCCGTATACGCCAATCCCTCGCTTGTGGAAGACCCCGCAAAGACTGCCGCGGCGCTGGCTCCGCTTATTCATCAGCCAAAGGAACGCCTTGCAAGAGCGCTCGGCAGAAAACGCAGTTTTATCTGGCTTGCCCGCCGTGTGGATGATGCCACCGCTGAAGCCGTACGCCGCGCGAAGCTTCCGGGCATCGCCCTCGCCCGGGATTACGAACGCGTCTACCCCTACCGAGGGGTGGCGGGACAGCTTCTGGGGTTCGTCGGCATGGACGGCAAGGGGCTTGAAGGCGTTGAACGGGCTTATGAAAGCCGGCTCGCCGGCTCCCGCTCCCGTCATTTTGTCCAGCGCGACGCGCTGGGACGTCGTTTTCAGCTGGCATCGGCGGAACAGCCGGATGAAACTGACGCGCTCGCTCTTACGCTGGATCTGCATGTTCAGTTCATTGCCGAAGACGTGCTGGCTTCCACCGTCAACGCCGAGCGCGCCAAATGGGGAGGGATTCTGGTCGTCGATGTTCCCACGGGCGACGTGCTGGCATGGGCGCAATATCCTTCGTTCAATCCCAACCGGTTCCGCGACGCGACACCATCCACCTATCGCAACCGGCTGGCCTTGGACGCGCTGGAGCCGGGCTCAACCATCAAGCCTCTCCTTGTGGCCGGGGCCATGAAGGAAAAGCTTATCAACAGCAACTCAAAGTTCAACTGTGAACAGGGGCGCTGGGCAACGCGCTCCATAACCATCCGTGACGACACCCATTCCTACGGGGTCCTCCCCGTTCACCGCATCGTCGCTCTTTCCAGCAACATTGGAAGCGCCAAGATCGGCCTTCTTCTGGGGGCTCCCCGCTTTCAGAGTTTTCTGGCCAACCTGGGCTTTGGCCAGCGTACCGGCCTGCCCCTTGCGGAAAGCAAGGGGATTCTCCGCAAGGCCAACGAATGGCGGGAATCCGATCTCATCTCTGCGTCTTTCGGGCAAAGCATTTCCGTTACCGCTCTGCAAATGGCGCAGGCGTATCTGACGCTTGGCAATCACGGCGTATACCGGCCTCTCAATATTGTCCAGGATCAGGATGAGCGCATTCAGGATTCCGGGCAGCGGCTCTTCCCTGCCAAGGTAGCCCGCGAGGTGCTTTCCATCATGCGGGAAGTCGTGGATGACGGTACCGGACGCCGTGCCGTCCTCCCCGGTATGAGCATCGCCGGGAAAACCGGAACAGCCCAGAAAGCCGGACCGCACGGCAAATATGGTGACAAGCGCATGGCCTCCTTCGTCGGGCTGGCGCCGGCGGAACGTCCGCGCTACCTCATCATTGTCATTCTGGACGAACCTGAACGGAACAAATACGGCGGAGCCATCGCGGCCCCCGCTTTCCGTGAAACGCTTGCCCGCATGCTGTCCTACTATGGCGAGCTTCCTGCCGAAAGCAAGACCGCCCCAGTCCAAAAGACGGCCCGCAACGATTCCGCTGCCGGCAACGGTCAGATTCGCCTTGAACTGAACCAGACGGCTCCACACCAGGCCGCCCCCGCAGATGCCGGAACGGCCCCCGATGTTATCGGCAAACCTGTTCGGCTTGCCGTAGAACAATTTGCACGGCTTGGCATCGTCCCCAGACTGCAAGGCTATGGCGCTGTGGTCATACGGCAGGATCCGGCTCCCGGCAGCGCCGTCATGGATGCGGGAAACGACGTCGAAGCAACGCTCTGGCTTGCGGAGGATAACTAAGTGATTCCTGTGACTATTGATATGCTCCTTGAGCAGATACGTGAAAAAAGACTTCCCCTTGCCGTGGATTCCCGCCGCGTGCAGGCTGGAGGCGTCTTTATCGCCACCGGAAATTCTGCCGGCACAAACGCTTATATCGCCGATGCCGTCAGCCGGGGAGCCGCCTTCGTGGTAGCCGATGCCGCGCACGCCGCGCAGGTTCCCTCTCCGGCCGTGGCCGTGCTGGCGGACAATCCCCATCTTGCCGCGGCCAGGCTGTCTGCCGCCCGTTTCGATACCATGAACCTGCCTTTCCCGCTGGTTGGAGTGACGGGGACCAATGGCAAAACCACCACGACTTTTCTTCTGGAACACCTTTTCCGCGCTTCCGGTTTAAGCTGCGGCGTCATCGGCACCATTGCCACCCGCTGGACGGGGCATGATGCGCCTGCATCCATGACCACGCCGGATTGCCCGGATCTGCACGCCATGCTGGCCGCTATGCGGGAGGCGGGGACGCATGCGGCGGCCATGGAAGTTTCCTCACATGCGCTGGATCAGGAACGCGCGGCATGCATTCCTTTTGATGGCGCGGTATTCACCAACCTCACCCAGGACCATCTTGACTACCACAAGACCTTTGACGCCTATTTCGCCGCCAAAGCCAAACTTTTTCTTGACCTGCCCCGGAGGGAAAAGGCCATGGCCATCGGCACCGATGGCGACTGGGGCAAAAAACTGATCAGGCTGGCGGCGGAAAAATTCGGCAGGGTCCCGCGCCTTGTCAGTTTCGGGCTGTCCCCTTTCACCGCACCTGCGGACTCACAGGCGCGCCATCTGCATGGAACCATTTTGTCCAGCACCACCAAAGGGCTGCACATGGCCATGGAACTTTCCGGAGAAAAACCACTTCGCTGGGAACTCACCTCGCCGCTCGTAGGTGTCTTCAACGCCGAAAACCTGCTGGCAGTGCAAGCCGTGGCGCTGGGACTGGGGTTCGAGGCCCGGGATTTTCAGTGCTTCACAGATTTCTGCGGCGTCCCCGGCCGTCTGGAACGCATCCGCAACGGAAGGGGGCTGGATATCTTTGTGGACTATGCCCACACGCCAGACGCACTGATCAACGTGCTCGGCGCGCTGCGCAGCGCTGGTTTTGCGCGCATCGTCTGCGTGTTTGGCTGCGGCGGCAACCGCGACAAGACCAAGCGTCCTCTCATGGGTGAAGCTGTGGCGCAAAACGCCGATGTGGCGATCCTGACCTCCGACAATCCCCGCCATGAGGACCCGCTGGACATCATCCACGATGTCATGCCCGGTCTCAAAAAGGCAAAAGAAGTGGTGGTCGAGCCGGACCGCCGGACCGCCATCGCCCGGGCCCTTGCACTTCTCAAACCGGGAGACGCCCTGCTGGTAGCCGGAAAGGGGCATGAAACTACCCAGCAGATCGGCGATATCAAATACCCCTTCAGTGATCAACAAACAATACGAGAGTTGTGCTGATGCCACTTTCCCTTGATTTTATTCTTCATTCTACCGGTGGGACGCGTATTGGACCGGCTTCTGCCCAGAACCTGTCCAGCGTCTGCATCGACAGCCGTGCCTGTGAACCTGGCGCGCTTTTCATCTGCCTGCCCGGCGAAAAGGCTGACGGACATGACTTCGCTCCCATGGCCGTAGAAAAAGGCTGTGCCGCCATTCTGGCCTCACGGAATCCCTTTACGGACGATACGGTTCCGGTCCCTGTGGTACTGGTCGCTGATCCCGCAGCCGCACTGCACAGGATGGCTGCCGACTGGCGCGATGAATACGCCGGTCGCGGCGGCAAGGTAATCGGCCTCACAGGCACAGCGGGAAAGACGACCGTCAAGGAAATGCTGGCTCATGTCCTTGGCCGCGCGGGCAAGGTTTCCCGCACCCCCAGCAATCTGAATAACAATCTCGGCCTGCCGCTTTCCATGATAAATGCGCAGCAGGACGCCTTCTGCTGGGTCATTGAAGCGGGTATCAGCCATGTCGGCGACATGGAGGAACTGGGTGCCCTGCTCAGACCGGATTTAGCGCTGGTCCTGAATGCCGGGCCAGGCCACACCGAAGGCTTGGGCGAAAAGGGCACAGCCTATCACAAGGCACAGCTGCTGCGCTTTTTGACGCCAAAAGGCGCCGCTCTGGTCAACGGCGATAACCCGGATCTTGTACGTGAAGCGCGTACTGTGCGTTCTGACGTGCTGCTGTTTACCAGTTCCAGCAAACAAGTCGAGTACCGCGCCGCCTATAAGGGACCACAGGATGAGGGGCACGGCTTGTACGAGCTGTGGCTGAAAGGCACGTCCCTTGATGTGGTAACGCCGCTGCGCGGCGCCTTCGCGGCGGAAAATGTGGCGGCAGTGGCGGCAATGGCCCATTTGCTGGGACTTTCCCCTGTGACAATCGCCGAAGGGTTCAGGGACATCACCCTGCCCGCCCAGCGTTTCTGCAAAATTAAGGCGGGCAACTGGCTGGTCATTGACGACTGTTATAACGCCAATCCGCTTTCCATGTCCCGGATGCTTGACGCCGCGGCGGAGATTTCCAATGGAAAGCCCTTTTACTGCATGCTTGGCGCCATGGGCGAACTGGGCTCCATCAGTGAAGAGGAACATGAGAAACTTGGCGTGCGGCTCGCCGCTATCAAGCCTGACGCCATCTTCTGGAAAGGCCCCTATTTTGAGCAGGTCAAAAAGGGCCTTGACCGCGGCCGCTATGCCGGCCCCGTCTGGCAGGTGAAAGACGCTTCCGCCTTTCTTGAAGCCATGGACACATGCGAGCATGGGAATGGAAGCATCATTTTCAAAGGGTCAAGGGCTAATCATCTTGAAACATTTGTCAGTGCGTTTCTGCAACGTGTGAGGACTTCCGATGCTGTATAATCTTCTCGTTCCTTTCAGCGGGGATCTCTCAGTCCTCAACGTCTTCCGCTACATCACCTTCCGGACGGTGTGGGCTCTGGTTACGTCTCTGTCCATCTGCATCATCTTCGGCCCCGCCATGATCGAATGGCTGCGCCGTCTGAAATGCCGGCAGGAAATCCTGGAATGTGTCACCGCCCATCAGGCCAAGGCAGGCACCCCCACCATGGGCGGCGCGCTCATCATCGTGGCCGTCAGCATCAGCGTTCTGATCTGGGCGGATCTTACCAGCGCCTATGTCTGGCTGACCATGCTCGTCTTTCTGGGGTTTGGCGTCGTCGGCTTTGTTGACGACTACATGAAGGTTTCCCACCATCAGAACAAAGGGCTCAGCCCCAGCGCCAAGTTCCTCGGCCAGATTGCCGTAGCCTGCGCTGCCATAGGGCTTCTGCTGAATGATGCTTCCTACTCTACCCATCTGGCTTTCCCCTTTTTCAAGAATCTCAATCCTGATCTTGGCATATTGTACCTGCCTTTCGCCGTATTCGTACTGGTGGGAGCTTCCAATGCCGTCAATCTCACCGACGGGCTGGATGGGCTGGCCATCGTTCCCACGGTCATCACCGTCAGTGTTCTTACCGTCTTCCTGTATGTGGCCGGACATATGCTGTTCGCTCAATACCTTCAGGTGCCCTACATTCCCGGTGTCGGTGAAGTGGCTGTTTTCTGCGGCGCGCTTATTGGCGCGGGACTTGGCTTCCTGTGGTTCAACGCCTACCCCGCGCAAGTCTTCATGGGGGATGTCGGCTCGCTGAGTCTGGGCGGAGTGCTGGGCTTTCTCGCCGTATTGTCCAAACAGGAAATGATTCTCGTCATCGTGGGGGGGCTTTTCGTCGTCGAGACGCTCTCGGTCATCCTTCAGGTTGGGTATTTCAAACTGTCCCACGGAAAACGCATTTTCCGCATGGCTCCGCTGCACCACCATTTTGAACTCAAAGGCATTCCGGAATCCAAAATCATCATCCGGTTCTGGATTGTTTCCGTCATGCTGGGGCTTATCGCGCTTTCAGCCCTGAAACTCCGCTAGAGGCTGCCATGCAACAGATACATCTTGCCATTGTCATCGGCGCCGGTCTCTCCGGCAGATCCGCCGCCAGGCTTCTTCGCAGAAACGGCGTCCGAGTGCGTTTGCTTGAGCGTTCTCCAGAGCGTATTCCGGCCGATTTCACCGCATGGGCGAAGGCGGAAGGCGTGGAAATTCTCGGCGGAGAGCACAAACCCGAATACTTCGCTGGGGCAGATGTGGTGATTCCGAGCCCGGCAGCGGCGAAATCCATGATTGAAAAGCTCCTGCCGCCCGGGTGCTCCCCTGTCATCATGGCTGAAACCGAACTGGCATGGCGCGAACTGAAAAGCGAAAAGGTCATCGCCGTCACGGGAACCAGCGGAAAGACCACGACCACAAGCCTTGTCTCCGCCATGGTGGCCGAACAGGGGCTGTCTGTGTTCACTGGGGGCAACATTGGGGTCCCCCTGTCTGAATATATCCTCACCCGCGATGCCGGAGCTGCCCCCGCAGACGTCGTCGTACTGGAACTTTCCAGTTTTCAGCTTCAGACATGTCTGCTTTTCCGCCCGGATGTGGGGATTTTGCTGAATATCAGCGAGAATCACCTCGACTATCACGCCGATATGGCCGAATACACCGCCGCTAAAATGAATATGTTCATCCGCCAGACGGCGCAGGATACGGCGATTCTGGCCACAAACCTGATGCCGCTGGCCGATGCGTTCCACCTCGCGGCCAAGCGTGTGGAATTTGATCCATCGCATTCACATTTTACAGAAATGCGGCTTCTGGGCGCGCACAACCGCGCCAACGCCGAAGCGGCTTTTCTGGCTTGCCGGGAAATGGGCGTCACGCTGGAAGCCGCCCGCCGTGCGGCGGCAAAATTCGCCCCTCTGGAACATCGGCTGGAGCGCGTAGACGAAAAAGACGGCGTGCTCTTTGTCAACGATTCCAAAGCCACCACGGTGGAAGCGCTGCGTGTGGCGCTGGCAGCCTTCGAACGTCCTGTACTGCTGCTTGCCGGCGGTAAATTCAAGGGAGGCGATCTGGCTGGCATGCGTCCGCTGATACAGGAAAAAGTTCGCCACCTCGCCCTGTACGGCGCGAGCCGCAACCATTTTGAAACAGCCTGGAGCGACATCGTTCCCACAACATGGGACGAAACGCTGGAAAAAGCCATGCTGCGCCTCGCCGGTTCCAAGGGTCTCGCCCGTCCGGGAGATGTGGTGCTGCTGGCGCCAGCCACGTCAAGTTTCGACCAGTACACCGATTATCTGCATCGGGGACGCGACTTCAAAAGAATTGTCAAGGAAGTGCTCTGATGACCAGTTTGCGCCGTGAAAACACCAGCCGCGAAAAAGAAAACGGAGTGCCGTTGTCTTCTTTTGACTGGCGTCTGGCTGCCGTGATGCTGCTTTTGCTGTGCATCGGGCTGCTTATGGTGTTTTCCGCCAGCGGCGCCATAGCCGAGCGCCTGTACGATGACAAGTATCTGTTCTTCAAGCGGCAGTGCCTCTATGCCGCCATCGGGGGTATCGCCCTGATCATCACAGCCAACCTGCCGCGGAAGCTGGTTCTCAATCTCCAGTACCCGCTGCTTTTTGGCGTTATCTTCCTGCTGCTCCTCACATTGACGCCGCTTGGCCTGAAGGTGAACGGCGCATCGCGCTGGCTTGCCGTAGGCCCCTTTTCCATACAGCCGCTGGAATTCGCCAAACCTGCCCTTGCCATCTATCTGGCCTATTTCATGAGTA
>Ga0208297_1000427_pt1 | contig 87689 bp, 76 predicted proteins | sample LMS_cellobiose_e_FD_187367 | JGI IMG/M metagenome (GOLD analysis project Ga0208297, IMG submission 187367) | Rumen-fistulated moose microbial communities from Alaska, USA - LMS_cellobiose_enrichment (SPAdes) (version 2) | ecosystem: Host-associated > Mammals > Digestive system > Stomach > Rumen... | reverse complement strand
GCGCCACGGCCTGCGGCATTTCGATCATCTTCACGCGGAGCGCGCCCGCCACGCCTGCGGCAAGGCCCGCCAGCAGGCAGCACCAGATGAGCGCGTCGCCGAAGAGATGATAGTAGCCCATGTTGAGCAGGATGGCGAGCACGGAGCAGGCCGCGCTCAGCCCGTTGCCGAACCGCGCGGTGGAGGGCTTGCTCAGCAGCGCGATACCGCAGAGGATACCGGCCACCAGCACCGCGCAGGAAACATAATAGACAGCTGCCGTCATGACTTATCCTCCCCGGAGCCGCCCTTTTTGAACATGCGGAGCATGCGGATGGTGACCCCGAAGCCGCCGGCCACGTTGATCATGGCGAGGAAGATGGCGACGCCGGCCAAAATACGGTTATGGGTGGCCAGCGCCGCGCCGGCGGCGGTGAGCGCGCCCAGCACCGTCAGGCCGGAGAGCGCGTTCATGCCGGACATCAGCGGCGTGTGCAGCAGCGTGGGCACGTTGCGGATGAGGAAGTAGCCCACCACGGCCGCCGCGACGAAAATGACGATCAGAAGCGTGCCGCTCATGCTCAGTCACCCAGCTTGGCCATGGCTTCCAGCGCGCCCTTGTGGACGAGCTTGCCGTCGATGGTGGTGAGAGCGCCGCGGGTGATCTCGTCGTCCATGTCGAGGACGAAGCGGCCGTCGCGCGTGTAATACTTGACCATGTTGTAGATGTTGTTGGCGAACATCCAGGTGGAGCTGACGGGCAGCATGCCGGGGATGTTCTTGATACCGTTGACATAGACGCCGTGCTTCACGGCGACCTCGCCGGGGACGGTGGCTTCGCAGTTGCCGCCCTGGTCGATGGAGATGTCCACGATGGAGCTGCCGGGACGCATGGAGGCCACCATGTCGTCGGTGAGGATGACGGGGGCCAGCTTGCTGGGGATGAGGGCGGAGCAGAAGATGATGTCCATATCCTTCACCACGTCGCGCAGGACTTCTCTTTCTTTCAGGAGCCATTCCTCCGGCAGGGTGTTGGCGTAGCCGCCCTCGGCCACGGCGATCTCGCCGGGCACGCCGGTGTCGATGACCTTGGCGCCGAGGCTCTTGGCGTTCTCCAGCGCGGCGGGACGGATGTCCGTGGCGTGGACCACGGCGCCGAGCCGCTTCGCGGTGGCGATGGCCTGCAGACCGGCGACGCCGGTGCCGATGACCAGCACGTTGCAGGGCTTGATGACGCCCACGGCGCAGAAGATCTGGGGCATGAACTTTTTCAGCTGGGACACGGCGATCATGATGCCCTTATAGCCGGCACAGGTGCTCATGGAGGTGAGCGCGTCCATCTTCTGCGCCTTGGAGATACGGGGCACGCCGTCCAGCGTCAGACCGATGATGCCGTTGGCGGCCATCTTGCGCACCATGGCGTGGTTGACGGGGGAGGCGGGATGGATGAAGGTGATGATATACTGGCCGCGGTGCATCATGTCCACCTCGTCCTTGTTCTTCTCGGCGTTGAACATGGGCTCCTTGACTTTCAGGATCACGTCCGCGCGGTCATAGACCTCCTGCGCGTCGGCGACGATCTCCGCGCCGGCGGCGGCGTACTGCTCGTCGGAGATGAGGGAGCCGAGCCCGGCGCCCTTTTCCACCAGGACTTCATAGCCGTCGTTCTTCAGCTGGGCCACCGTTTCCGGGATGGCGGCGACGCGGTCCTCATCGTGCATGATCTCTTTCGGGATACCAATGACCATTGTAATATGCCCCTTTCAGAATAGATGGATTTATTTGGGGGGAGCCTCCGGCTCCCGGATATACTCCTGGTTGATCCAGCTCTCATCCTTCGTAGTGGACAGGACAACCTGGGTCTTGGTGGTGGAGACGCCGCTGATGTGCTTCAGCGAGCGGATGATCTGCTCCAGCTCGCTGCTGTCCGCCACGGAGACCTTCAGCAGGAAGTCCAGGTCGCCGGTCACGTAGTAGCATTCCACCACGCCGGCGGTCTTGCGGGCGAATCGCTCCAGATCGTCGATGCTCTGCGGCTGGTCGACGCCGACGGAGATGAACGCCAGCAGGTTGCGGCCGATGAGGCTGTTGTCCAGCAGCGCGGTGTACCGGCGGACAACGCCGTCGTGCTCCAGCTTCCGGATACGGTCGATCACGGAGGGGACGGACAGGCTGACGCGGGAGGCGATGGCGGAGGCGCTCGTGCGGGCGTTTTCCCGCAGACAATGCAGGATACGGCGGTCGATGTTATCCATTTCGTTCTCCTTTTGCTTCTTAAAGTATACTTTAAAAATTTATTTTTTCTATATTTTACCGCAAATGTTGTTAAAAATTAAGATGAAACAGCAAAATTAATAAAAAATTAAGAAATTGGAGCCGGCAGGACGGCTCGCGCCTAAAATTTTTTGCCGCCTCCGCGTCGCGCAGAAAAAGAGGCCGCGGCAACCGTTGCCGCGGCCTCTTTTTTGCGTTCGTTTTCAGGCGGGGGCGCCGTCGTGCTCCGCCCAGAATTTTTTCTCCACGGCCTCATACTCCGTCGGGCGCAGGACGTAGCTCATCCCGTGGCCGGCGCCGGGCACGATGAGCATTTCCTTGGGGGCGGCGCAGGCCTCATAATTCTCGTACGTCATCTCCACGGGGACGAAATCGTCGTCCTCCCCGTGGAAGAAGAGCACCGGATAGCGGGCGTGGCGCAGCGCGTCCGCGGCGGAGAAGGAACCGGGCTCCAGTCCTGTGCGCCGGCGGCAGACGGCCACCATCCAGCGGCGCAGCAGCCGGTAGGGCAGGTGCAGCCCGTCCTGCGCCACGTGGCGCCAGATGGCCTCCGGCGAGGTGAAGCCGCAGTCCGCCATGATGCCGCGCACGTTGCCGGGGAGCGCCATGTCGCTGGCCATGAGCACCGTCGCGGCGCCCATGGAGATACCGCCGAGATAGAGCGGGATCGTCTCGCCGCAGCGGTCGACGACCCAGCGGAGCCAGGCGGCGCAGTCATACCGCTCCAGCAGGCCGAAGGTGATATACGTCCCCTCGCTCTCGCCCTGGGCGCGCTGCTCGACATACAGCACGCTGCAGCCGTTCTCCCGCCAGAAATCCGCCACGCCGCAGAAGTCCCGGTACCAGAGCGAGCGCCAGCCGTGCACGGCGACGATGACCCGTTTGGCGTCCGGACAGGGGAACCAGTGGCCGACGAGGCGCAGCCCGTCGTGGGAGGTCGTTTCCACCCGCTCATGGGGCGCGGTGCGGAGCTTTTCCCGCCACGGCTCCAGAAAACCGTAAGGGCCGTCGGGCGCGTCCTGCTTTTTGCGCAGACGGGCGTAGGCGCGCGGCTCCCGCCGGTCGACGGCCGTGCGCATGAAATAATCCGTCACGCCGAGGGCCGCCGCCAGGGGGAGCGCCACGGCGCCGGCGCCGGCCGCGATGGTTTTTGTCGTTCGATTCATCTTGTCGCCTCCGGTTTGTTGTGCTATAATACAAAAACTGTCTGATTGCGGAGCGTTGCCATGGAAGAGAAGAAAGTCAATCCGCTGTATCGCGTCGTGCGCTGGTTCGTGTGGCTCTTTTCGCCCAAATTCCGGGCGGAGGGGGAGCCGCTCCCGGCGGAGCCCTGCGTCATCGTGGGCAACCACAGCCAGATGTACGGGCCTATCGCGGGCGAGATCTTCATGCCGGGCCGCCACTATGTCTGGTGCGCCGGGGAGATGATGAACAAAGACGAGGTGGCGGACTACGCCTACCGCGATTTCTGGTCCGGCAAGCCGAAGGGCGTCCGCTGGCTCTTCCGCCTTTTCAGCTATCTCATCGTGCCGGTGGCGCTGCTGGTGTTCAACAACGCCAACACCATCGCCGTCTACCACGACATGCGTGTCATCGCCACGTTCCGCGAGTCCGTGGCGAAGCTGCAGGCGGGCAGCAACGTCATCATTTTTCCGGAATGTTATACGGAGCACAACCATATCGTACACGATTTTCAGGAAAAATTCATCGATCTGGCGCGATTTTATCATAAAAAAACGGGAAAAAACCTGTCATTCGTGCCCGTTTATATAGCGCCGGCGCTCAAAAAGATGGTTTTCGGCGCGCCTGTCGCCTTCCGTCCCGACGCGCCCATCGCGGAGGAGAGAGCGCGGCTCTGCGGCGCGCTGATGGACGCCATCACGGCCATGGCCGAGGCCCAGCCGCGGCACCGCGTGGTGCCGTATCCCAACGTCCCGAAGCGGGACTATCCGATGAATATCCCCGACGAGGTCTGCGACGATGAATAAGCAAAGGGTCGATTACAGCGGCTTTTCCCTGCGGCGACTGAACGAGCCGCGCTTCGCCCACGCGAAGCTGCTGGGTGGCTGGCTCTTCTATTTCGCCATGTATTTTATCACGGAGAACCTGATCCCGGCGTCGGCGTGCCATCCCATGCACAGCGCGCTGGACGATCTCATCCCGTTCAACGAGTTTTTCGTGATCTTCTACGTGGGGTGGTATCTGCTGGTGGCGGGCTCGCTCGCCTATACGTTCTTTTACGACGTGGAGCGGTTCAAAAAGCTCCAGACCTATATCATCATCACCCAGGTGGCGGCGATGGCCGTCTATATCCTCTATCCCAGCCGGCAGGACCTCCGTCCGGACGCGTTCCCGCGGGAGAACGCGCTGACGGCGCTGATGGCGTTCATCTACTCCTTCGACACCAGCACCGGCGTCTGCCCCTCGCTCCATGTGGCGTATTCGATGGGCATCCTGTCGGTGGCGCTGAAGGACGACGGACTGGGCCGGGGCTGGAAGGCGCTGCTCGGCTTCGTGGTGGCGATGATCTGCGCAGCCGTCTGCTTCGTGAAGCAGCACTCGGTGGTCGACGTCGCCGCGGCGCTGCCGCTCTGCCTGCTGGCGGAGGCGCTGGTCTACGGCAAGGATCACTGGCTGCCGCGGCTCGCGCGGCGCAGACACGCGTGAAAAAAGAGAAGGACCGCGCGGGAGCGATAGCCCGCGCGGTCTTTTTTGCGTTTGCGGCGCGTTACAGCGCCCGGAAGACGGCCGTGCCGCGTTTTTTCAGCCAGATAATGAGCGCCGCGGCGAGCGCCGCGTTCACGCCGGCGACGCACGCGAGATACACAAGGGGCGCCGGCTCCAGGATGAAATACAGCACGGCAATGGCCAGCGTATAGAGCATCGTGCCGAACACCGCCATGAAAACGCTGACGCTCTGCTTGATGGGATAGATCTCGTTCGTCCAGCTGAGGTTGACGTTATGCAGGCCCAGGAACAGGCAGGCCGCCGCGGAAAACGGCAGGAACGTCAGCACCGCGGCGAGCAGGAGCGCCGTCTCCGCCGCCGTCATCGGCACGCCGATGACGATGCAGAGGGCACAGAACGCCGTGGGCGCCGCCGTCAGGAGGAGCTGGAGCGACAGCTTGGCGCGCAGCACCGTCCACGCGTCGACGGGGAGGGACTTGACGAGCCAGAGGCTCTTGCCCTCCAGCGCGACGGAGGGGGTGGCGATGTCGTTCATGCCGGCCAACATGCAGAGCGCGGCGGTCAGTATTACGGCCAGCGCGCCCGTCCCGCCGCCGAAGACCGAGGCCAGCAGCGCCGCCGCGTCGCGGCCCTTGATGAGCAGGAGCACGCCGGCGATGGGCGCGAACAGCAGGCCGAGCCCGCAGTTCAGCATATAGCCGGGGCTCGCGGTGAAGCGGCCGAGCTCCTTGCCGAGCAGCGCCGCAAAGGGCGAACGCTGCCGGGCCGGCCGCTCCCGGTACCGGGTCTTGGCGACGGCGCCGGAGGCGGTGGCGATGTTCATGAAGCTGCGCCGCAGCAGGTACCAGGTCAGCGCGGCGAGACCCAGCACGAAGACGGCCAGCGCCAGCATGGCGAGCCCTCCGCCCTCCGCCGCGCGGCCGAAGAGATAGAGGGGATAGGCCGAGCCCTTGATACGTCCGCCGTACAGCGCGGCGTTGGTGACCAGCTCGCCGATCATGTTGCTCGCCCGGAAATAGAAGAAGTAATACGCGCCGAAGAAGACGAGGGACAGCAGCACGGTGATGAAGCTTTTGTTTTTGAGCTTGAGGCTCACCCGGGCCACGACGTAGCCCAGCACGCAGGACAGCACCAGCACGAACACGGAGATGAGCCATATCCACAGCAGCGCGCCGAGCAGCGCGCCCGCGGTGAAGGGCGCCGTGAGGAAATAGACCACCGCCGCCGGCACGGATACCGCGGCGGAATACATGAGCCCCATCAGATACACGCCCAGCAGGCGGGAAGCGATGATGGTCGCCGCCGGGATCGGCAGGGACAGGAGCAGGTCGTTGTCCTTGGCGAGATAGAGGCCGGAATAGGTGTTGAAGACGCTGCCGAAGGCGCCGAAGAAGATGGCCACGAGGCCCAGCAGCGCATAGTAGAGCCAGCCGAAGCCGGCGCTGATGATCCCGCTCATGTTCATGGCGGTCATGCCGAAAACGCCGCCCAGCAGACCCACCATGATCAGCACGAAAAACGCGAAATACAGGATGGTGGAGCTTTTGGAGCGGGCCTTGTTCCGCTTCGCGTCATAGAGATACGTGCGGAAGATCTCGGCCAGCTGTTTTTTGACCAGCAGTTTGAGCATCATTCCGCCTCCAGTTCCAGGAAGACTTCCTCCAGACTGTCGTCGCCCTTGACCTCTTCCATGGTGCCGGCGCGGATGAGCCGGCCCTGCTTGATGATGGCCACCTTGTCGCAGAGCTTTTCCGCCACCTCCAGCACGTGGGTGGAGAAGAAGATGGCGCCGCCCCGGTCGCACACCTCGCGCATCATGCCCTTGAGCAGGTGCGACGCCTTGGGGTCGAGCCCCACGAACGGCTCGTCCATGATGATGAGCCGCGGCTCATGGAGCCAGGCGGCCACGAGGGCCAGCTTCTGCTTCATGCCGTGGGAATAGGCGGCGATGGGCTGCCCCAGGTCGCCCGTCAGCTCAAAGGTGTCCGCGTACTGGCGTATCCGCGCCTGCCGCTCGGCGGCGCCGACGCCGAAAACGTCCGCCACGAAATGGAGGTATTTGATACCGGTCATAAAGTCGTACAGGTCGGGGTTGTCGGGGATGTAGGCCATGCGGCTCTTGCAGGCGAGGGGATCCGCTTTCAGCGAGACGCCGTCGATGACGATCTCGCCCGCGTCGAACTGCTGGATGCCCACCACGGAGCGGAGCGTCGTGGTCTTGCCCGCGCCGTTGTGGCCGATGAAGCCGTAGATCTCGCCCGGCGCGATGCGGAGCGAGAGGTCGTCCACGGCGACCTTCTCGCCGAAGGTCTTGGTCAAATGGTCGATCTTTAACATGGTATTTCTCCTTTCGGACAACTTTGGTCAGACGTCCGCTTTTTTGAACTGGGTCTCGTAAAGCTCGGTATAAACGCCGCCGGCGGCCACCAGGTCCTTGTGCTGGCCCCGCTCCACGATACGCCCGTCCTTCAGGACGAAGATCTCGTCCGCGGCGAGGATGGTGGAGAGCCGATGGGCGATGAGGATGCTCGTGCGCTCCTGGATGATGGGGTCGATGGCCTCCTGGATCTTGCTTTCGGAGATGGAGTCGAGCGCGGAGGTGGCCTCGTCGAAGATGAGCAGGGCGGGGTCCTTCAGCAGGACGCGGGCGATGGAGATCCGCTGCTTCTCTCCGCCGGAGAGCTTCAGCCCCCGGTTACCGACCATGGTGTCCAGCCCCTTTTCCTGGGACCGGATGAAGTCGTAGATGTTGGCCTTTTCGCAGGCGGCGATCATCTCCGCTTCCGTGGCGTCCGGCTTGGCGTAGAGCAGATTTTCCCGGATGGTGCCGTTGAAAAGATACGTCTCCTGGGAGACGACGCCGACGCTCCGGCGCAGCGCGTCCAGATCCTGCTCCCGCACGTCCGTGCCGCCGAAAAGGACGCTGCCGGCCTTGACGTCGTAGAGCCGCGGGATGAGGTTGATGATGGTGCTCTTGCCGGAGCCGGAGGGGCCCACGATGGCCATGCTCCGCCCGCCCTCCAGCCGGAAGCTCACGTCGAAGAGGATCTGCCGGTCCTCGTCATAGGCAAAGTCCACATGGCGGAACTCCACGCTGCCGTCGCGCCTGGCGGGGGCGACGGGGGACTTGGGCGTCTCGATCTCCACGGGCATGTCGAAATAGTCGAACACGCGGCTGAACATGGCCATGGCGCGCATCCAGTCCACCTGGATGTTCAGCAGGCTGTTCACGGGCATATACGTCTTGCCGAGCAGCGCCACCAGCACCGTGATGTCGCCGACGGTGATGCTGCTGTCGTACCGCATGATGAGGATGCCGCCCACGAGATAGAGCAGCATGGGGCCGATACTGGTCACGGTGCCGAGGATCATGAAGAACCAGCGGCCCGCCATCCGCTCGCGGATGTTCAGCGAGACCATCTTCCTGTTGACGGATTCGTAGCGGTCGTATTCCTGCTTCTCCTTGCCGAAGAGCTTCACCAGCAGCTGGCCGCTGACGGAGAGCGTCTCGTTCAGGATGCCGTTCACCTCGTCGTTGCACTCCTGCGCCTCCCGCGTGAGCGTCCAGCGGGTCTTGCCCGCCTTACGCGTGGGGATGACGAAAAGGGGGATGACCGCGATGCCGAGCAGCGCCAGGATCCAGTTTTTCTGGAACATGGCCGCGATGGCGAAGGCGAGCGTGATGGTGTTGGAGAGGATGCTCCGGAACGTGTTGGTGATGACGGACTCCACGCCGTCGATGTCGCTGGTCATGCGGGTGATGATGTCGCCCTGGTTGTTGGAGGTGAAGAACCGCTGGGACATGCGCTGCAGGTGGCGGTACATCTGGTTGCGCATGTCGAAGGTGATGTGCTGGGCGATCCAGGCGTTGATGTAGCTCTCGCCCACGCCGATGAGATTGGCGAAGAACGTGACGCCCAGGGACAGGACGATGTACAGGATGAGCAGCCGCAGGTCGCGGCCGATGAGCCCCTCGTCGATGATCTTGCCCGTCAGGATCGAGGGGAGCAGATTGAAAACGGAGGACACGGCGATGCATACGAGCACCAGCGTCAGCTGTTTCCAATAGGGCGTCAGATACGAGAAAACGCGTTTGATGAGGCCGGCGGTGATCTTCGGCTGCGCGGCTTTTTCCTCTTCCGTCATGTAGTGCCCCCCGGGGCCGCCCGGTCTTCCTCCTGCCGGCATGGTGTCCCTCCCTGGTGTGGTTTTTCCTTATCATACCACCGTCGGGCGCCGCCGTAAAGAGAGGAAAAGATCACCGGCGCTTGACATCTGTTTTTCAAGTTGCTAAAATAAGCTGATTTAATGTGGCACTTTATTGCCGGTCAGGCTTCTAGAAGCGAGGAGACGATCATGGCTCTGTTCAAGCGCAAAGCTGCGAAAGACGAAAAAGACGAAAAAGAGATAAACGCTGCGGAAAACGAAGGGCAGGAGACGGCGAAGCCGGCTCCCGCGCCGGCGCGCGCGTCCGTCAGCTCCGGCCGTGTGGCGGGGGTCTTCCTGCGCATGTACAAGTGGGTCTTTTCCGTCAGCCTGAATTACGACGCCTACCAGGTCGAGTCCGGCGTGGCCGCGTTCGCGGGCGGGGAATTCCCCCTGCGCGGCTATTACAGCCAGCTGCTGCCGCGTCTGGCCGCCCAGATCACGGAGGATCAGCGGGAGAGCTTTGAAAAGGCCTTCTCCGCCAAGGCGCTCGCGGCGAGCTTCGCGGAAAAGACGACCGTGTCCGGCGTCTACTACGCCCGGCTTGAAAAGCCGGCCGACGACGCGGCGGAAGAGGAGGAGGCGGAGGGCCGCTGGTACGAGTTCCGCGCGGAGCGCATCCCCGACGTCAACCCCCAGAAGCTCCATATGATCGTCTACGTGCGGGAGGTGTCCGGCGCCGCCGACGACGGGCGGACGGCCCACCGCGAGCAGGAGGAGACGGCCATCGTCCCCGGCGAGGGCGCCTTCGACTGGGAGGAGATCCGGGCCAAGCGCCTTTTGTACAGTGGGCAGGAAGCCTTTTTCGAATATGATATCAAGAACGACGTCATGTACACCCACTTCGACCGCGGCGGCAAACAGGCGGACGCGGAGACGAAGCGCTACCTGGCGGGGATCGAGTCACGGCTGGACTTCACGCTGTTCCACGACAGCGTCTGGGCCATGCGCAAGCTGATCACGGACGGCAAAGCCGGCAAGAGCGGCGCCGCGGAGGTGCTGCTCCGCAAGGACGGTCTGCACAGCGGCCCGTTCCAGCACTATGAGATCCGCTGCGTCCCGCTGGAGGACAGCGACGAGCCCACCTGGCTGCTCGGCACCATGAAGAACGTGGAGCAGGAAGCCAAGGTGCGCGAGCAGAACCGCGAGATGATGCTGCAGATGGACAAAATGCTGGCGCGGTTCTATACCAGCATGTACCAGATCGACGTCAACCGCAAGCTGATCTACCGTATCGTGCGGGGCGAGACTGGCTTCTGCCGGGAGGATAAGCCCCAGCCGCTGGAGCAGTATCTGCAGCGGGAGATCAAAAACGGCATCATCGCGGAGGAGAGCAAGGAGCCGTATCTGAAATGGCTCCAGCCGAACTATCTGGAACGCAAGACGGCAGGCGGCGCCGCGCTGGAATTCGAGGCGCGGCTGCGTCCCCCCGGAGAGCTGGAATACCACTGGTACATGGAGAGCGTGACGGCCATCGAGGGCCGGCCCGGCCAGTACATGCGCTTCCGCCGCGACGTGAACGAAGCGCACGAGCTGCGGCAGCAGCAGTACGCCGCGCAGGAGCAGGCGCACATGGCGGACTACAACCGCGCCATGCTCGATACGATGGCGGGCCTCGTGGAATTCCGCAACGTGGAGAGCGGGGCGCACATCGTCCACGTGCGCGAGCTGACGCGCATGCTGATGGAGGATGTGGCGCGCCGGTCGCCGTTCTACGAGCTGACGCCGGAGCAGATCCAGCTTTACACCCAGGCGGCGACGCTGCACGATATCGGCAAGATCACGATACCGGACGCCGTGCTGAACAAGGTGGGCATCTACACGCCGGAGGAATTCCGCGTCATGAAATCCCACACCACGAACGGCGCGCGGATCGTTGACCAGCTCAACATGCCCGGGCAGGAGAAGCTGAAGGCCTGCTGCCATGACGTGGCGCTCCACCATCATGAGCGGTACGACGGCAAGGGCTATCCCGAGGGGCTGGAGGGCGACCAGAACACGGTCGGCGCCCAGGTCGTCGGCCTTGCGGACGTGTACGACGCGCTGGTCAGCGTCCGCTGCTACAAGGAATCCTACGGCTTTGACGAATCCATGCAGATGATCCTCAACGGCGAGGCGGGCGCCTTCAACCCGCGCCTGCTGGAAAGTCTCAAAGCCTGCGAGAAAAAGATCCGCGCCCTTTACGACGCCACGCCGGATACCGCCGTGGCGGAGCCGCCCGTCCATATCGAGGCGGCCGCGCCCGTGCCCGCGCCGGAGGACGGGCCGGAACAGGAGCGCGAGGCGGAGGAGACGCCCGCCTGACCCATCGCACCGCCCCGGCACCAAGAAGAGTAAGAGGAAGAGGAGACGGACACATACATGTCGGATGAGCTCAAGGTAAGAAGCGGAACGAAGCTGCAGTTGGCCTTTGACGTACCTCCGGGACAGGAGCCGGAGTTCAACATGATCAGCACCTTCAACAAGGTGCTGGACGAATCGGCGTTCCTCATCTCCATGCCGATGAAGGACGGGAAGCCGCTCTATGTCAGCGAGACGCAGAAGCTCCTGCTGCGCTATACCATGGGCGGGGAGCCCATGATCATCGCCGGCTATGCCGACGACGAGGTGAAGGACGGGATCCGCCGCTATCTGAAGATACGCCGCGTCACGGAACAGCGCGTCTTTTTCAAGCGTGCGGACGAACGGCTCAAGGTGGCGCTGCGCATCACCTATCTGCAGGACACGTGGCCCCTGGATGAAAAGGGGAAGATCGTGCCGGAGGACGGCATGACGCTGGACATCTCCGCCGGCGGTATGGCGCTTTTCCTCAACCGCGTTTTCGACGTGGGCGAGGTGTGCCAGGTCACGCTGCCGCGTGTCGGCGTCAATGAGGAAGGGAGAGCCGTCCAGGACATCGTCTCCGCCGTGTGCTGGAACCGGGAAGCGCCCAAAGGCAGTCTGTACCGCCATATCTGCGGTCTCCAGTTCCGTCTGGACGAGGGAGCCGAGAAGCAGCAGCTGCGCGATTATGTGGAAAATGTAAAGAAGAAGTATAAATTATGAGCCTTTTCAACAAAGAAAAAATCCATAAGGGCAAACCGATACAGCCAGAGGAGCAGGGCCCGCCCGATCCGCTGGCGGGAGAATGGTCGCCGGAAGACGCCGCGCCGGGAGCCGGGGCGGACGGCGGTATGCCCGAACGGCCGGCTGATCCGAAGAACCTCGAGGAGATGCAGGGCGGCGACGTCGTCCGTATCCGGGAGCTGGAGAAGTCCCTCGTCCGGACGGAGAACGACATCGCGCCGGAGACCGTGGTCAGCATGTACATGCCGCGGCGGCGTGCGGCGCGCTTCGGCGCGGCGCTGCTGCGCATGGATAAGCTGTATCTGGCGCTGCTGGCGCTGTTGCTGGTGGTGGCGTCGCTGTTCATCCTCTCCTTCATGCAGGAGAAGATGGGCAACTTCACCATCAACCTGAACCGTCTGGAGCTGTACCGCAAGGGCATCTCCATCGCCTCCGACAAGGACTTCACCGACGCCACGGCCCGCCTCGTGGCCAGCGCGCTGGACGAGGCCACCAACATCACCTGGACCGATATCCCCGAGGACGTGGACGAGATCGACGGCGACCACAACGGCAAGAACTACGTGGCCTACACTTACTACGTCCGCAACGCGGGCAAGGAGGATGTGAGCTACGTGGCGCGCCTTACGATGGACGCTTCCTCCAAGGGGTCGGAGTACGCCGTGCGCGTGGCCGTGTGGCGCAACGGGGAGCGGACGATCTATGCCGAGCCCTCCGCCACCGGGGAGCCGGAGGAGGGCTGCGTCAATTTCGAGAGCCATTACGTCGTCTGCTCGTATTATGAGGAAAACTTCCTCGTGGGCAACGTGGATAAGTACACCATCGTCATCTGGCTGGAGGGCGAGGATCCGGAGTGCGTCGACGCCATCGTCGGCGGCAGCCTGGAGTTCGATATGAAGATCGAAGCCGAGGACGAGGAGGATACCGGCCTCCTGCGGAAGTTCATCGACGATATCCGCGACACCATCACGGGCAACAAGCCCATCTCCGCTGCCGGCACGGAATCGCCCGATTATGAGCAGTGGGGCGGCGTCACCTGGGACACCCGCCGCAACAAGGATAACATCTACCGTTACGACGACGAGACCGAATAAACCGGAGCCCTCCCCGCCCGGGGAGGGCTTTTTGCGCCCCGCGGGCACGTTTGACCTGCCTGCGGCATAGCTTATCTTGTGGGGATATGCACGCCGCCGTGCAAGATATTGCGGGGAAACGGGTCTCAGTAAAAAAAAAAATTTTTTTGATAAAACCTCTTGACAATGAGGAAAAACGTGGTATACTTTACGCGTAATTCGAATCAGCTCTGGGGCAAAACCGTCGCGAGGCGGTGACGCAAAGCTACAGGGACTGGGCTCTCCAGTCAGCCAGCTGCCGGTCTGAGACTGAAAAGATGAGCTTTGTGGGCAAAGCCGTCGCGAGGCGGTGACGCAAAGCTATAGGGACTGGGAAACCAGTCAGCCAGTTGCCGATTACATCCCGTAAGGATGTGAGCGGCATTTTTATTTGCCCAATTTCCCCGGTTTGAACGGCTCCGGCCGATCAAATAGAAAGGCAACCCGTGGCGAAAGCGCGGGGCGCAAAGCGAGAGCCTCCCGTCAAGCGGAAGCGGCCACCCTGTTGAGAGATGAAATCCTCACCGGAAGGTGCGGAGAAACTCTTCTCTACCGGGCCCGGTGAGAGTGTGATCTGTCATCAGGTAAGCCGCCAGGCAGGGCAGTGGCAGTCAGCTGCCGGATGAGGGATTTGACCGAGACCTCACCCGTAGGGACCGCAAGGTCCCGTTCCGGTCGCCATACTGTCCGCCGCGCGGGCAAAGCCCGCCGGCCCAAATCAATAAGGAGGATTATAGAATGAAATCGAAAGCCCTTCAGAAGCAGCTCATCGCTGCCGTGGCCATGGTCCTCGTTGCGGCCATCGCCGTTTCCAGCTCCACCTACGCGTGGTTCGCGCAGAACACCGCCGTCACCGCGGAGAAAGTCACCGTTACCGCGCAGACGGCCAAGAACCTCTCCATCAGCCTTGACAACAGCAACTGGTCCACCAGCGCTGCGCTGACCGATCCCGCCGCCACCTATTGGCCGATCTCGGCTAGCGAGAACAACAAGGCCATCGGCACGACCGCGTCCGGCACGCTGAACGCGCAGGACGGCGTCAACTTCTACATCATCAAGGCCGCGAACAAGGTCCAGAGCGCCGACGATAAGGCCGCCACGGTCGCCTTCAACGACGCCACCCTCGCGGACGCGGAGAGCCTGGCTGCGAACTTTGAAGCTGATACCACCAACTTCTGGACGGACGATATCTATCTGAGATATGAGTACACCGACGGCGAGACCACTCCGATCGACGCCAAGGTCACCGTTCTGCTGCCCGCCGGCACCGTCGCCGGGGATCTCAAGATCGAGAAGGCCATGCACGTCGCGTTCGCGACCGAAGCGCTTGGCTGGAAGAACATCGACCTGACCAGCGCCGCTTTCCATGCCGCCGATGCCGCGCACGACAACAAGCCCTATGTCGAGGCCTCTCTCACCAGCATCCTCACGCTGACTGCGAACACCCCGCAGCTCGTCAAGGCGTACATCTGGTTCGAAGGCGAAGACACCGACTGCTTCACCAACAACGCCGTTGCGCCCAAGGCGATGACGACCAGCCTCGAGTTCTCCATCCCGACGACCTGAGGCATCTGAGCACCTGAGTTGAACGAATTGAAGCCCACCGCGCTTACCACGCGGTGGGCTTCCTTCGAAAGGGCCCGAAAAACCGCGAAAAACCGCGCCGCGCCGCTTGACACGGCGGGACGGAAATGATATAGTAGCCATATATTATTAGTAGCGAATAGAACATGTCAAAAGCAAACCCGCCGCGAGGCGGTGACGCAAAGCTATCAGGGACTGCCCGCGGGGCAGTCAGCCAGCTGCCGGACGAATGCGATACGAAGGCGTATCTGCATGCTCCGGCGTTTTTTATTGAGTTGAGAAAAAGAAAGGGGGTGCCGTTGTGACGCAAAAGGATACCGTGAACGAAGAACGCCGGGAAAGCGCGGCGGTGCTGGCGGTCCGCCGGCGGGTCACGCTGGAGATCCTGAAGATGGCGCTCATAGCGGTCATGCTCGTCTCGGCGACGGCGGCATTCATGAGCCGCGCCTGGTTCGCCCAGAACGGAGACGTGGAAGGCGAAGGCAACTCCGTCAACATGCAGACCGCGACGCCCTCTCTGTACATATCTCCCGGCAGCGCCATCCAGATGTCCAACGGACAGCCGACGCGCGCCGCCCTGGCCAACATCACCTCGGCCGTGCCCACGCCGCTCTATCCCATCTCCACGCCGGACTGCACGAACTGGTTCTATCTTTCCGGCTGGTCTTTGGACGCCAACGGCGCGCACCAGGCCGGCAGCGACACCTTCGCCGCGGCGAGCCTGACGGTCACCGAGGAACAGAACAACACGGGCGCGGCCTACGCCACCTACACCAACGCCATCGAGAGCGCGAGCCGCTTCGCCTATCAGCGATACACCTTCTGCCTGTACACGACGGACGGCAAATACAGCGATGATTCCACCGCGATGGACGTCTATCTGCAGGAGACCGATCCCGTCACCGTGACGGGCACCAACGTCAGCGGCGATCTGTACAATTCGCTGCGCGTCGCCGTCAAGAGCGGGAACACGCTCATGCTCATGGCTCCGGCCGCGGAGGACGGCGGGCTCAAGTGCATCAGCGCCGCGGGCAGCACCACGGCGGGCGCGGTCGCCGCGGCGACGGGCATCGCCAACTTCACGGCGCCGGACGGCACCACCCCCGTCTGCCAGGCCACGACCAGCGGCACGGTCGTCGAGGTCTACGTCTGGCTCGAGGGCACGGACGCGCAGGCCATCGTGACCGGCTCCGGCGCGGACACCACCGCGTCGCTTTCCGTCACCGTGCGTTTCACGGGCGTCAAGCCCGCCGGCGTCGCCTGACGCCAACATCACCGAACATCCCGGAGAAAGGAGGACAGGGCCGTTGAAAAAACTCATCGCCAAGCTGACGTATAAGCCGAAGCATCTGCGCCGGACCACCGGCCGCGACATCATGTTCGCCGCCGCGCCCGCGCTGGCGTTCGTGCTGGTCTTCGCCCTCGTCCTGACCTTCTCTTCCAAGGTGGCGGACGCCGGCACCGAGGCGTGGTATTACCACGTGGACGGCGGCGAGGAGCCGAACCTGGCCATGCTCACTGCCACCACGCCCCCCTTCACGGCGCTGACCACCTGGACCTACGATACCACGCGCGAGGGCGGCTCCAACGCCTGGAACGTGCATACCTACACCGCGAACGAGCAGTCGGACGACGAGCTCTACACCTACACGATGGACGCTGTGACCATCACGAACACCGGCGCCACGGTGCGCTCGCTGCAGATGGGCACTATCGACAACCTGATCTCCCTGAAGACGGACAACTACTTCTACTGCCGGCTCACCATCAGCCGCAGCGACAACGGGGAGAACATCCGTTTCACAGCCTCGGCCCCGACCGACGGGGAGACGGGGCTTATCACCGTTTATGACGGCAACACCGGCGTGGACATCACGGCGGAGCCTTCCGCCAACAACGGCAGCGTGACCATCGCCGCGGCGATGAACGCGCTGAACACCGACGTGCGCCCCTTCGTCAACTACAGCTACTGTCTGATGGACACGGCCGTGGACGGCCCCAGCGTCGATAACGCCAGCTGGATCGCGCTCGCCCCGACGGACGGCGTCTACACCACGGGGGCGGAGCTCCTCTCCGCGCCGGCGGAAGCGAACGGCGACGGCTGCTACTATCTCTATCTGCGTCTTGTGCCGAACCTGATCGCCGACACCTTCGGCCAGGCGGCGCTCATCCTGGCGAACCATGCCGTCAGCACCATCGTCTTCAATCAGGAATGGGAGGTGGAGGTACATTGACGAAGCAGGAACGGAAACGTCATATCCGCCGTATCGTCGTCGCGTCCGTGCTGGCCCTCGTGCTGGCGCTCGGCGCGTTCACGGCGTACGCCTATTTCTCCACCCGCGCCCGCGTCTACACGGCGGACGGCAGCAGCAAGTTCGCCCGTATCGGCATGGACCTGAACATCCTCTTCGGCATCCTGGACAGCGACCAGGTCGCCACCTCCGTCACGACGGTCACCGTCGGCGACGTCACCGTGCATTATGATCCCGACGCCGAGTGGGGCAGCGCGGCCAACCCCTATCTGATCAACGAAGCCCGCCACCTGCAGAACCTCTCCGTCCTGCAGGAGATCGGCTATTTTGACGAGCTGTATCTCAGCAAGAACACCTCCAGCGATTACAGCCACATCCCCTACTTCCTCGTCTGCAACAGCGACGGGACGCCCACCTCCGTGGGCGGCGTCCAGCTCGTGCCCATCGGCTCGGACGACTATCCCTTCGTGGGCTACGTCGGCGGCGCCATCCAGAGCGGCAGCGTCACCGTCAACGGCAAGACCTGCGACACCTCCGTCATCAATAACGTGACCGTCCGCACGACGGACGACGTGACGGACGTGGGGCTTTTCGGCACCATCGGCTATCTCGGCACGGAGGGCAGCGAGGAGACCAGCTTCTCCGGCGCCGTCAGCACCGTGCGCGACCTCGTCCTCAGCGACATCAAGGTGCAGGTCAGCCGCGGTTCCTTTACCCAGCGCGTCGCGGACCATCTGTTCAGCGACCGCAACAACGAATCCAGCGACGCCGTCCCGCATGAGGACCATCACATCGGTATCCTGGCGGGCCATGTGGAGTACGCCACCCTCGCCAACATCAGCGTTTACTACTCCAGCGACGATATCAACGCCCTGAGCGTCAGCCACAGCGGCGCGAACTATATGTCCGTCACCGGCATCATCGGCTTCCAGTACAACATGAACCCGGAGATGGTGGTGAACGGCAACGGCACGGCCGTTTCCGGCGTCAGCATCGTGGCCGGCTCCGGCGACACGCTCACCATCCCCATCCCCGTGCAGACGGGCGTCGGCACCGGCGAAGACTGGGGCGGCTCCATCAATATGGAGAACATGTATACGCGCCTGCTGAACATCTACAACACCAAGGTGTCCAACGTTACCTACGGGCCCACGACGAAGACCGTGAACATCACGGCGGACGGGATCGTGACGACCACTACCAGCGGCACCGCCACGGCGAGCCACGCGAGCCAGGGTACGAACTATACCTACCGCAACTATACCGACGATTACGGTTCCTACACGTTCTCCCAGACGAACAACAACAGCTACATGTACGTCTTCGGCGACAGGACCGTGGATTATAACATCAACGTCACCACGACGCGCCAGTATGAGAAGCAGTATATCAAGGATTACGATACCGACAACTATCTCAGCGTGAGCCGCACCAACAACGGCGGCTGGTGGCAGACGACGTACACCTACGACCCGGCGAACGCGACCGACACGAACGATACCTATACCTCGTGGACGCTGGACGTCGACGGCAGGATCTATACCACTTACGGCAACACGACCGTCTATCTCCGCAACAACGCCGGCACGCTGGCCATGACCGATTCGGCCAACAACGCCAGCACATGGACCGTCGACGGCAACCAGATCACCAGCGTCTATAACAACAACACCTATTATCTGAGCTATTCCGGCGGCGAGTGGACGCTCACCACCGCGGGCGCGGGCTACCGCATCACCGACGGCGCAGGCCATTATCTCGTCGGCTCCGGCGCGACGCTGTCGTCTACCGACGATCAGGCGTCGGCCACGCTCTTCGCCTTCTCCGCCGGCGGCGACGGCGGGTATATCTCCTATACCTCCGGCAACAACACCTATTACCTGCGGAATACCGGCGGCACGCTGAGCGCCAACACCTCCACCACGAACCGGACCAGCTGGACCGTGACGGACGGAACGATCACGGACGGCGCCTACCATCTTGTGTATGAGGATGATGCGTGGCAGCTGAAGGTCCCGGCAACGTATAAGATCACCGACGGTGCGGGCCACTATCTCTCGCTCTCCGGCGCGAACCTCACCAGCACGGATGAGGCCGGCGCCACGGAGTGGCTGTTCTCGAACGGCGCCGAGGGCGGCACCATCTCCGCCGCTTCCGGCGGCACGATATACTACGTGCGCAACAACAACGGCACGCTGCAGGCCAGCACCACCAGCACCGCCTGGACGGTGGACGGCGAGAACATCAAGAACGGGAATTACTATCTGCTCTACGGCGAAAACGGCTGGGATGTCGACACGGTCATCGAAGGCTCGTATTACCTGATCAGCAGCGGTCAGTATTATATGACCCCGGGCAACACGAACCCGGGGCGGAGCACTTCTGCAGACGCCGCGGCGAGATGGACGCTGGAGGACGACGGTTCGTTCAGCACCATCTACAACGGGCAGACACGGTATCTTCGCCGCAACTCGACGCAGAACAACCCCAACTCGGGCAATATGGTGACCATGACGACGGCCACCACGAACCTTTATACGTACGACGGCGAGAACCTCTCGGTGACGATAAACGGTAATACGCACTACGTAACGACCAGCAACCAGTCGCCGTACTGGCGGTCGACAAGGACCCAAGGGAGCGCCGCGGCCATCACGCTCACCCAGATCGAGATCGATGTCGACGCGGCTCTGGAAGCCACCGAGACGACCTATGTGATCCCGGATACCGGCACGGAGAAGGAAGCGCTCGTCAAGCAGAACCTGGTGCCGAGCGGCAATATCGCCAACGGCGCGAGCGAATCCAGCACGGAGCCGGCGACCTATACCACCCCGCCGACCTACTTCCCGCTCGCCGCCGATGAAGACGGCGTCGTGCATCCGAAGAACACGGGCTACGTGGTCAGCGGCAACACCAACGACTGGGGCGATATCCGTGTTTCCAAGTATGCCATCAGCGATATCAACGTCGCGCTGAACGGCAACACCTACGACCTTTCCCAGCTGCAGGTCGTGACGCGCACGGCGGATTCGAACGGCTTCTGCCTCATCCGGGATGATGACAACGCCGGCTCCACGCCGAGCACCACGCTCACGAACCGCTTCAGCATCAAGGATCTGGATACGCTGGGGCTGGAAAAATACATCGACGCCAAGGCGGACATGGACGCGACGTTCACGGAGAGCGACGGCAATATCTACGGCCTGCACTTCATGAACTCCACCATCAGCAAGGATTCCACCGTCACGATCCCGACGGCTTACGTCAACCAGGACCAGTATACCAATTATGTCGTGCCCCGCGACTGTATCGACTTCAACCTGAAGGACAGGGGCTACGTCAACTTCTTCGCCGGCAGCTATTACAACAACAACACGGCGTTCTTCTCCCTCTATCACATCACGCGCAACAAGACCACGCAGGAGATCGAGTCGATCCGGGAGATCTCGAAGGTCTACCAGCTGAAGGAAGACGCGGAGGCGGATTTCGTCTACGTCTACAGCGGCCAGGGCGATCCCTACGCGTCGGACGGGAGCTATAAGATGCTGTTCGATACCGCGTGGATCACGAGCCCCACGATGGTGGACAACGCGGTGTACTACTTTGAAGTGCCGGTGAACCGCGGCGAATACGCCCTCGGCTCCGTGGACGGCAAGTACGGCGCGTACCTCATGTATCTGGACATTTCCGCCAGCGACGTGGATATCATCATGCGCAACGGCTCCAAGGGCTCCAAGCTCGGCACCATCGACTTCGTGTACGACTACGGCGGCGAGATCGTCACCGTGACCCAGACGCCGCCTGCCGGCGGTGAGACGGAGGATTACCAGTACTATTACGCCACGCTCAGCCTCCTCTATACGGATAACTACGGTATCGGCGCGGACACCATGCCGGATATCGACGAGTTCACCGTGAAGGTGCGGCGTGTCATCACCACCGTGGACGACGCGGAAACGACCCAGATCAATCTGAACGTGACCGGCGGCGACGCGGAGTGGATCAAGGTGCTGCGTTATTCCGCCCTGTCCGATACGGTGGACCGCACCGGCGTCGCGGAGCATGTCGCCAATACGCTGAACGCCGGGCGCCTCGCCGTACGCTCCGCCGCTTCCCCGACGGACGCCATGATGATCGACGGCAACCCGACGGACGACGCTTTGACAGACGATACCCAGGCGGACGATACCCAAGCGGATGACGCCGGCACGGGCGACGAAACGCCGACCGACGGCGGCGAAACACCGGATGAGACCCCGGCGGAAGGGGACGGCGCGGGCGATGAGACGCCCGACGAAACGCCGGCTGACAGCGGCGCGGGCGATGAAACGCCGGACGAGGGCCCGACGGACGGCAGCGGCGGCGAAACGCCGGATGAAACGCCGGCCGACGGCGAATAAACGGAAAAGGAGAAGCGGACATGGCGACGCGTGCACGGAAAAGTAAATACAGCTACCGGAAGCGCCTCACCGTTTCCCTGCTCCTTCTGCTGCTGGCGGTGGCGCTCCTGGGGGGCGCTACGTGGGCGTGGTATTACATCAACCGCCGCGACGCCGGCACCATGAGCGTGGTCACCGCGCTGACCAAGTCGGCGCGGGTGGAATACACCACGCTGCTGGACGGCAACAACACCGTCTGGCGCGAGCTGAACGGCAACGACCCCGCCGCGCTGGATATGGCGCTGGCGCACCCCGGCGAAAGCGCGGATTTTTACGTGCGCGTCACCAACACCGGCACCGTCCCCGTTTCGGTGGAGGAGATCGGTTTCCTGGAGCCCGACGCAGCGGATGAGCGGGGCCGCGTCATCGACGCGAGCACCTATTATCTCGGCTCGGAGCTCTACGTCCGGCTGACGGATATCGCGACTTCCGGCGCGTTCTCCTATACGTACGCGACGCCCATGGACGTGACGGACGCCGCCACGCTGGGCAGCCAGCTGCGCGGGAACGCTCCGGCGGCGCTCGTGCTGTACGACGCGGCAGCGGCGACGCCCGGCTCGTTCGAGATCGCGGTCGGCGGCACGGCGACCTTCACCTTCCGGGTCACGTTCGTGAACCGCGCCGTCTCGCAGGACGAATATAAGAGCTTCGGCGTGCGGGATCCGTCCTCGGAATACTGCAAGCGCAGACTTTATGTAAGGTACTAAGCACAGGAGGAGACAGATCGTGGATAGTCCGAAAAAGCTGAAACACAGCTTTGTGGTGGCGCTTTTCGCCTTGGGCGTGGCCCTGATGGCGGCGGTGGTGGCCACCTTTGCGTGGTATATCTACAACACGAACGCCCACACCACCAACGTCCATATGGCGGCCGGCGCGGGCGTTTCGCTGCAGATCAGTACCGCGTACGAAGGACCGTACAGCTCCTCCGCTGTGTTGCAGGAGTTCGTGGGCACGCTGAACCCCGTTTCCACGAACAATATCATGAACGGCTTCCAGAAGGTGTTCGGCTTCACCAACGGGAACGAGAACCAGCCCCTGCTGGTGGCCAACCTCTTCGGCAAGAGCGAGGCGAGCGATTATTACAGGACGTCGCTCTACTTCAAAACGAACGGAGACGTGCAAAACGTCTATCTCAGCAACATCGCTTTTGAAGATTCTGACGCCAATAAACCCATTTCCACCGCGATCCGCGTCGGTTTTGTTGCCCACAATCCGGGTAAAAACATGGCCGAAAACGCGCAATACATGTCCATTTTCGCGATAAACGACGCAAAAAACCCCGAAAAACAATATAACACCGCCACCGGCTCCGAAGGCTCCGTCCTCGATTCGACGAGGGACGACGGGACGACGGTGGTCTTCACGCCGTACACCAAGGCGAACTTCTGCGATTACGACAGCAACAGCGGCGTCACGAAGCTCCGGACGGATTCCCGGGCGGTGTGCCAGGTGCCGGCCGGTACGGGCGGCGAGTACGGCGAGGCCGTGCAGCTGGACGTTTACATCTGGCTGGAGGGGTGCGACGAGGACTGCACCATCAACCTGAGCGCGCAGACGCTCAAAAACCTGGCGCTCTCCTTTGCGGCGTATCCCGCGGCGTAACGGCCGCGCGGTCACTTTTCTGATGAAAGGCAGGCGAAGTCCTTGAAGATCGGAAAACTCAGATTCACGGCGGGCTTCACCGTGTTGTGGATCATCATTCTGCTGCTGGCGGTCACGACGGCGACTTACGCCTGGTTCACCTTTACGCCCTATACCAAGGTGACGCCCATGGCCGGCTCCGTCAGCAAGGGCGACGGCAATCTGCTCATCGCGAACGCTTACAACGGGCCTTACGACGTGACCTGTGCGCTGACACCGGAGAGCACGGCGGAGGTGCTGTGGCCCGTGAGCACGGCGGATCTCGAGAACTTTTACGTCGCCGCGGCGCAGAACGACGCGGGGATCAGCTACCGCTTTGCCGGCGCCAACGACCGCGTGAACACGATGGTCGTTTACGGGCGGGTCTATCTGCAAAGCGCCGAGGCGGGACATGACGTTTATTTCGACCCGGACGTCCTCGGCTTCGGGAACGATAATCAGGCGCTGGCCGCCATGCGGCTGGGGCTACGGATTACCAGCGCGAACGGCGTCGCGACGCATATTTTCGCGTTGGACGACATGGGCAGCACCGGCGGCGCGGAGGCGCGGCGCACCGTGGCGGAAAGCAACACGGTGGTCGGCTCCGTGGGCTCCGGCGGCCAGGCGACGCTGGTCCGCGACCCGGCGGAGAGCCTGTCGTCCTATTTCGCCCGTGGGAACGACACTTCGATCGTCCCGGGCCAGGCGCGGCTGACCGCGCTCCGCGCGGACGAGATCGCGACGGTGGAGTACTGGCTCTATCTGGAGGGCTGCGACGAGAACTGCATCAACACGGTGCAGAGCCGTGACGTGGCGCTGCAGCTGGCGTTCGCCGGTATCCAGAACGATCTGTAAAAGATGGATTTTACCCGGAAAGGGAGGTGACCGTATGAAACTGAAAAGTCTGAGCAAGGCGGCGATGTTTTCCATCCTGCTGGCCATCATCGTGCTCATCCTGCTCACGGCGGCCACCTTCGCGTGGTTCACGTCGAACCAGCGCGTGTCCTCCTCCCGTGTGGAGGCGCGCTCCGGCTCGGCGGACGTGTCGCTGCTCATCAGCCAGCAGGGGGGCGCGCAGTTCTCCGGCGCGGCGGAAGCGGCCATCGTCCAGGTGAACAGCACCAACGTGGAAAGGCTCATGCCGGTGTCCACGGCGGATCTGCGGATCTTCTGCGCCGAGACCGGTATCGGCCAGGACGGCTATGCCAGCACGTTCTACCGGATCGAGAATGAGGCGCATTACTACCACGGCCGCGTGTATCTGCAGGCAGTGGCCACCGGGCTGACCGGCGGCGAATCGATGGATCTTTATCTTGACGCCGGCGCCAACGCCGGCGGCGTGCTGGTACAGAACGACGCCGTGAACAGGGGCGCCAAGGACGGCCTCCTGCTGAACGCCGCACGCCTCGGCCTTGTGGTGGGCGACAACGCGAACGGCGTCATCTTCTATCTCAGCGATACCCAGAGCGCCGCGGCGGACCAGGTCCGCAACACGAAGGTCAACGGCACGGTGCTGCAGGACGGGCAGGTGCTGGCGATGGACGCCGACGGCATCGTCCGCGCCGTGACCGACCCCGCCGTGCCCCTGTCCCGGTACAGCGTGAACGCGGGCACGGATACTATCGCTTTCCCGAATGCGCCCCTGGCGACGATCGAACTGAACCGTATCTACCCGGTGGACATCTACTTCTATCTGGAGGGATGTGACCCGGACTGCTCCGACAGCGTGAGCCTTGACGGCGTCGATCTGCACTTGGCGTTCTACGGCGTGTTGAACTGAGGAGGCGGCGCATGAAGAAACAGAACGTACAAAACTCCTCTTTCCGTCAGATCTACACCACGATCCTTGTCTTCGTGCTGGCGCTGGTGGCCATCGCCTCCGTGACGGCGGCGTGGTTCTCCATCGCCAACCGGACGCGCGTCCACAGCATGAGTCTGGACGTGACCGCCGGCCCCGCGCTGCGGTTCGACCTGGACGAGCACGACGCCTTTGAGGATTATCTCAAGACGCTCAGCTTCGACCAGATCGCGGAGCGGGTGCAGCGGGAGCTGGGCTACGACATGCACACCGCGGAGATGAAGCCCGTCACCACCGAGGACGGCGCCGTTTTCACGCTGCGCAACGGCACGGTGGAGCCCAACACCAGCGGCGCCTACTGGGAGTACACGCTCCATTTCATGGGCAGCCGGGATATGACGGTACACCTGACCTCCGCCGACAGCGGCAGCGACGTGCGGGACGGCACGCGGATCACCTCTGACAACGCCAAATTGCCGCCCAGCATGCGGATCAGCTTCACCGCGGACGGCCAAACGGTGGTTTTTGACCCCGGAATGGGGGATTTTTCCGTGATATCGGGCAAAGTTAGAAATTTTGGCTTGCCAAGCGCAGGCAACATGGTGTATAACAATAATAGTATACTTTTTAATCTGTCGCAGTATGTCGATAAGACGGTCGTTGTCCGGATATGGCTGGAAGGCACGGACGAGGACTGCACCGATGACATCAAGCAGGCTGACTTCGCGATCCGGCTCCGCTTCGCGGGGACGGACGCTGACGGGAACAGTCTGGAAGAGTGATCCCCCAATTAACCAGAGAATGATGAGGACACGTTGATGAACGCAGTGAAAAAAGCGGTGACCGTGGTCGTATCGGTCCTTTTGTGGGCCATCATACTGTTAGCCGCTCTGTTTGCTTTTACGACGCTGGCAACGCGGAACGACGCGCGGATCTCCAGTGTGGCGGGCTACACGCCGATGGTCGTGCAGACGGAGTCCATGTCGCCGACGTTCAATGCGGGCGATATGATCATCATCAAGAAATGCGACCCGGCGACGCTCAAGGAGGGCGACATCATCACCTTCCACACGATCATCATGAACGAGTACGCGCTGAACACCCACCGTATCATCGAGATCGAGGATGACAACGGGTTCCGCAGCTATACGACCAAGGGCGACAACAACGCGATCAGCGACCAGCACATCATCGCCGACGGCGACATCGTCGGCAAATACGTGACCCGGCTCGCGGGGATGGGCAAGGTGATGAACTTCCTGTCCAGCAGCGTGGGATTCCTGCTGGTGATCGTCCTGCCGATGGTGGCGTTCTTCATCTATCAGGTCTACCACCTCATCATGGTGAGCATCCAGCTGAAGCGCGCCGTGGCGGAAGAGAACGCCCAGGCGGCCGCCCAGACCGCTGCCCCCTCCGCGGAGGAGAACGAGGCCATGCTGGCCGAGGCGCAGCGTCTGCGGGAAGAGGCCGCAGCCGCCGAGAAGGCGAGGGCCGAGGCGGAGGCCGCCCTGGCGGAGGCCAGAAAGCTGAAGGAAGAGGCCGAAGCCCAGCTGGCCGAGGCGCAGAAGAGCGCAGAGGAAACCAAAGACGAACCGTGAGCTGCTTCGACGGGCCTGATACAGACGGGACCGCACACACATGAAAGCGCTTATTTGAAAGATGCAGGGACACAAGGCAGCTGAGATAATCTCTTTCTTGTGATACCTGCATCTTTTGTTTGAACGCCGCGTCGGCGCACGGCGGGAAAGGAACGACAGCATGAGCGATTTTCTGAATTTTGCCTACGAGCTGATCGCGCAGATCATCTATAATCTGACGTCGTGGATCGTGGCCATCTTCACCGGGCTGGGTCGTGTCTTCATCACGGGCTGGGCCGAGTATATTGCCATATTCAAATCCTATTTCGGGGATTTCAACCCACTGGTGAAGATCATGGCGATCCTGCTGTGTATCATCCTTGTGGCGATCCCCGCCATCCTCATCTTTATCATCGTGCGCAGGATCGTTCTCTATATCCAGCTCAACTCCCGCAAAGAGAACAACGCCATCCTGTACAAGGAGATCGGCCGGCTCAACAAGCAGGTGCTGAACCTGATGGATGAGAAGAACAAGATCCTGGCGCTGAAGGTCAACGCCGTGAACGGCGGCGACAGTCTCGGCTACGTGGGCGGCGCGGCGCTGGTGGACCAGGGCGACACGCCCGTGGGCCGCAACGCGTTCCTTGACGGCGCGGCCGCGGCCACCATGCCGCTCGATCCCCTGGCCGACACGGCCGGCGGACCGGCTGTTGGCGTCGCGGGCGTTGCCGGCGGCGTCGGCATGGCCGGCGAGGGCATGCCCGGCGTGGCCGTCGGCGGCGTGGGCGCGGTCGGTATCGGCGGTCTCACTGTGAACGCCGAGGGCGGCATCGGCGAGGATACGATCAGCGCGGCGGCGTCCGCGGCGGTCGTCGCGGCGACGGAGGCCCGCAACAAGGCCGAGGAGCAGAGCCAGAGCAACGCCACGCGCTTCCCCAAGCTGAGCCTGGTGGACGCGAAATATCTGGATTATGAGGAGCCTGTCTTCGACAACGACATCTCGCTGGCGGAGCTGAGCGAGAACTACCGGCGTTTTGCCGCCAGCCAGATGCACCTTTACTACACGCCTGAGATCATCCGGCGCTTTATCTCCGGCATGGCGGCGAGCCGCCTGCTCATCCTGGAGGGTATCTCCGGTACCGGTAAAACGAGCCTTCCGTATTCGTTCAGCCGTTTCCTCTGCAACCCGGCCACGATGGTGTCAGTGCAGCCGTCCTACCGTGACCGTACGGAGCTTTTGGGCTACTTCAACGAATTCTCCAAGCGTTTCAACGAGACGGAGTTCCTCCGCGCGGTGTACGAAGCCGGCTATCGGCAGGACCCGAACTTCATCGTGCTGGACGAGATGAACCTGGCGCGTATCGAGTATTACTTTGCGGAAATGCTGTCCGTGCTGGAAATGCCGAGCCACGACGAGTGGGTGCTGGACCTGGTGCCCACGGCCTGGCCCGGCGACCCCATGCGGCTGGACAGCGGCAAGATCCACGTGCCCGACAATCTGTGGTTCGTCGGCACGGCGAACAACGACGACTCCACCTTCACCATCACGGACAAGGTGTACGACCGTGCCATCCCCATCGAGCTGAACCAGCGCGCCGCGGCTTTCGAATGCGAGCTGCAGCCCAGCTGCTACGTGACGGCCGACCATATGGAGGCGCTCTTTGAGCAGGCGCGGGACGAACATCCCATCAGCGACGCGACGCTGGCCAAGATGCTCCGCATGGACGAATATCTGCAGACCCGCTTCAAGCTGGCGTTCGGCAACCGTATCACGAAGCAGATGCACGACTTCATCCCCGTTTACGTGGCCTGCGGCGGCACGGAGCTGGACGGCATGGACTACATCATCGCCCGCAAGGTGCTGAAAAAGTTCGAGAGCATGAACATCAGCTTCGTCCGCGACGAGATCAAGGGCCTCATCGCCTTCACCGAAAAGGTGTTCGGCAAGTCCCACATGCAGGACAGCCGCGACTATCTGACGCGGATCCAGAACCTCTATTAAACGGCGCCAGAGCACGAGACGTTTCATAAAAGGAGGACGCCATGGCAGCAACGATCCAGGATCTTTATCTGAAATACGTCAACAAGGTCAGCCAGTCGCTGGAAAAAGACCGCTATTTCCGATACCTGTTTGAGATCGTGCAGGCCGGCAATAACTCGGTCCAGCAGACGAGCCAGGTGCTCCACAAGGTGGTCGATGAGCGGTGGCTCAGCACCATCGAGGAGAGCCTTGACGCCATCAACACCATCATCGAAAAGCCCCGCCGCTTCGTGACCACCAGCGAGGAGGTCGTGCCTGTCGCGCTGGCGAAAAAGATCACCGCCGACAGCGTGCGCCACCTCAGCATGAACACCCAGTTCATCACGAAGAACGACGATTCCGACGACATCCACCCGACCCACATCCTGAACGTGACGACGGAGGAGACGTACGACCTGTACGAAAACCGCTTCATCTATCATCTGATCCAGCGGCTCGTGACGTTCATCGACAAGCGGACGGACGTCATCTTCTGGTCCACCGGCGACGAGACGCGCAACAGCGTCAAGATCAACAGCAAGGTGGACGACGCGTACGAGGAGATCGAGTACAAGCTGGAAATGACGGTGAAGAACCGGCAGAGCATGGCGGAGAACGACAGCGACAACATGCAGGTCTTCATGCGGATCGACCGCGTGCGCCGCATGGTCATGGCGCTCCGGAACAGCGCATTCTGCAGTATCATGGCCGGGTGCTCCAAGGTGCGCAGCCCCATCCAGCGGACGAACCTTATCATGAAGGACCCGCATTACCGCACCTGCTATAAGCTGTGGCAGTTCCTGGAAAGCTACGACGACGTGGGCTATACCATCGAGGAGCGGGATACTGCCCTGCAGTTCGATGAGGAATACCTTATTCAAATGTATACCAACATCATCACCAACTACACGGTGTTCAAGAGCCTGCTGGAGGGCGATCCCCGCAGGCTGGAGGAACTGACGGCGAAGCAGCGGAAGCCGCTGAAGCCGAAGTTCATCAAGAAGATCCAGGAAGAGATCGTCGACGATTACAACATCGAAGACGTGGAGATACGCAAGGTCATCATCGAAGAGGTGACCCAGGCGCAGCTGGACGCCGAGGCCAAGCTGGAAAAAATGACGCAGCGGGCCGAGGAGGCCGAGGCCGTCGGGCGTGAGCTGGACGAGCAGCTCGGCATAGCGAACCGGCAGGTCCAGACGCTCATGATGTCCGTGACCGACGCGACGACCCGCGCCGACCTCGCGGAACAGGAAAAGACCGAGATGGAAACGGCCAAGGCTCAGGCGGAGACTGCGCTGGCGGAGGCCCGCCAGGCGATGGAGGCCGAAAAGTCCCAGCTGGAGGCGCTCCGGGATGAGGCGCTGCGCCGCGCCGCGGAAGCGGAGGAGCTGCTCCGTGCAGCCGAGGAGGCGAAGGCCGCCGCCATGGCCGCCGCGGAGGAGGCCGAGCGTCTGAAGACCGAGGCCCTTGAGCGGGCAGAGAGCGAAGCGGGCGCCCGCGCCGCTGCGGAAGCGGAGAAGGCCGGTGCCGAGGAAGCGAGAAACGCGGCCGAGGCGGCGCAAGCCGCCGCCGTGGCCGCCGCCGCGGAAGCGGAGAGGATCAAGACCGAAGCCCTTGAGCGGGCAGAGAGCGAAGCGAGCGCGCGCGCCGCCGCGGAAGCGGAGAAGGCCGGCGCCGAAGAAGCGAGAAACGCGGCCGAGGCGGCGCAGGCCGCCGCTGTGGCCGCCGCCGCGGAAGCGGAGAGAGTCAAGAGCGAAGCCCTTACACGGGCGGAACAGGAAGCGGAAGCCAGAGCCGCCGCGGAAGCGGCGCGGCTGGCCGCTGTGGAGGCGCGGGAGAGCGCGGAGGCGGAAGCCGCCCGCGCCGAACAGGCCAAAGCAGCCGCCGAGAAGCGAGCCGCCGCCGACAGCCTTGCGCGCGAGAGCGCGGAGCAGGCGGAGCGGGAAGCGGCCGAGCAGAGGGCGTCCGCCGAGGAGGCCAGAGATGCCGCCCGGAAGGCGATGCAGGAAGCGGAGGAACGCGCCAAAGCAGCGGCCGCCGAGCGCGCCCGGGCCGAGGAGCAGATGCGGCAGGCGGTAACGGATAGGCAGGCCGCGGCCGAAGCCGCGGAGGCCGCCGAGCAGGCGAAGCGGGAGGCGGAAGAAGCCGCCGCCCGGGACAGCGAAGCGAGAGCCGCGGCCGAGGCGGAAAGACGGGCCGCCGAACAGGCGGCGGCGGAGGCGGCGGAGGCCGCCGAGCAGGCGCGCCTTGCCCGGGAAGCGGCGGAGACGGCCGCGCAGGCGAGCGACAAGGCCCGCGAGGCCGCCGAGCAGGAGCGCGACAAAGCGCTCACCAAGCTGCACGGGACGACGCTGGCCCAGCGTCTTTTCGGCGTCCGCCGGGATAAATGAGCCGCGTGCGCGCGTATCTGTTTATCATGTAACAAGAGAGGCAAGCGGATGGTCAAGAAAGCGCTTCTTTTCATCATCAACGCCGTATCCATCGCGATCATCATCCTGGCGATCCTGATGCTGCTCACCGTGGTGATGACGGCCTCCAGCGGGGCGCCGAATTTCCTGGGGTACTCGGTCTTCCGGGTACTGACCGGGAGCATGGAGCCGGAGATCCCCGTGGATTCGCTCATCATCGTGAAGAGGGCCGATCCGGAGACGGTGGCCGTGGGGGACGTCATCTCGTTCTATTCCAACGACCCGACGCTGGGCGGCGCCGTGAACACCCACCGCGTCACGCGGATCGAGCGGGAGAACGACGAGCTCACCTTTATCACCAAGGGCGACGCCAACAACATCGAGGACCGTTTTCCGGTCAGCGTGCGCGACCTCATCGGCGTGGTGGTGTTCACCTCCCACGCGCTGGGCGTTTTTGTGCGGCTGGCGTCGAACCCGCTGATCTTCCTGCCGCTGATCGTGGTGCCGCTGTTCGTCATCCTGATCACGAACCTCGTCCGCTCCGTGAAGCTGACCAAAAAGCTGATGGCGGAGCAGGAGGAAGCCGAGCGGCGGGAGGCGCTGCGGGCGGCGGCGCAAAAGGCGGAGGAGAGCGAAAAAAACGAGGGTGAATGATAAAAAAATAACAAAAATGAGCCATTTTAAGCCGTTTTTGTAACAAACAGGCAGGTTTCTGTCGGTTGACTTGTAACCATTTTCGCCGTATAATTAATAAGTTAGAGCCAAAAACGGAGGAAAAGATGAAGTTTTCGGAAATGCCCTACGAGCGTCCGGACATCGACGCGCTGAAAAAAGCATACGGAGAGATGCTGGAGGACGTCAAGGCCGCGGAGACCGCGGAGCAGCAGATGGCGGTCATCGACCGCATCAACGAGACGTCCGGCCGCACCCAGACGATGGGCACCATCGCATACGTCCGCCACACCATCGATACGCGGGACGAATACTACAGCAAAGAACAGGATTTCATCGACGAAAATATGCCGCTCCTCGAGGAACTGCAGCAGAAGCTGACGCATGAGCTGCTGCACTCCCGGTTCCGCGAGGCGCTGGAAAAGAAATACGGCAAGCTCCTTTTCACCGACCTGGAGATCGCGGAACGCAGCTTCAAGCCGGAGATGGTGGAGCTGATGCAGCAGGAGAACAAGCTCACCAGTGAGTATCAGAAGCTGTACGCTTCCGCCATGGTCGATTTCGACGGCCAGAAGCTGCCGCTCCCCAAGCTGGGCCCCTACCAGCAGAGCACCGACCGCGCCGTGCGCAAAGCGGCGTTTGAGGCGGCCGCCGGCTGGTTCGACAGCCACCGCGAGGAGCTGGACCGGCTTTACGACGAGCTGGTGAAAAACCGTACGGCGCAGGGCAAGATCCTGGGCCATGACAGCTATATCCCTCTGGGCTACGACCGCATGGGCCGCAACTGCTACGGCCCGGAGAAGGTGGCCGCGTTCCGCGGCCAGATCGCCGAGGACGTGGTGCCCATCGTGGCGGAGGTCAAGCGCGCGCAGGAGAAGCGTCTCGGCGTCGACAAGCTGATGTTCTGGGACGACACGATGCTCTTCCCCGACGGGAACCCCGTGCCCCAGGGCACGGCGGACGATATCCTCGCCGCGGGGCTGGAGATGTACCACAGGCTCAGCCCGGAGACGAGCGCGTTCATCGATTTTATGTATGAAAACGAGCTGCTGGACGTGCTGAGCAAGGAGGGCAAGGCCCCCGGCGGCTACTGCACCGATCTTTACGACCACCAGGCGGCGTTCATTTTCTCCAACTTCAACGGCACCAGCGGCGACGTGGACGTGCTGACCCATGAGGCGGGGCACGCCTTCGCGGCGTTCCGCAGCATGCGGAAGGGCCATCTGCTGCAGCAGCTGTCGCCGACGATAGAGGCCTGCGAGTGCCACTCCATGTCCATGGAGTTCCTCACCGCGCCTTATCATGAGTTGTTCTTCGGCCCGATGACGAAAAAATACGAGCACGCGCACGCGGAAGAATCGCTCACGTTCATCCCCTACGGCTGCATGGTGGACGAGTTCCAGCACGCGATGTACGAAGATCCCACGCTCACGCCCGAACAGCGGAACGGCGTCTGGGCCGAGCTTGAGAAGAAATACCGCCCGTGGATCGATTTCGGCGATCTGCCGTTCTACGGCCGCGGCGCGGGCTGGCAGCGCCAGCTGCATATCTATCTCTACCCGCTTTACTACATCGATTACTGCATGGCGCAGACCGTGGCCTTCCAGTTCTGGATGGCGTCGCTCAAGGACAGAGAGGACGCCTGGGCCCGTTATCTCGCGTTTGTGGACAAGGGCGGCACGGCGAGCTTCGAGGAGTTGGTGCACGGGGCCGGGCTCAAGGTTCCCTATGACCCCGGCTGCATGAAGGAAGTGGGCACGGCCGTGGGCGAATGGCTCAAGGCCAATGCGGCACGCTAAAGAGTAAAAGATTTGACAGGGCGCCCTGTCAAGCTCCGTACGCAGTACGGAGCTGAGGGGCTCTCGTTCCGAGAAACGGAGGGTCGGAGGCGTGCAGTCCAGGCGTTATCTCAAAGACTATACGCTGCAGGAAACGCTGGGCCCCGACGGCAGGGTCCGCACCGAGGGCGTTTACAACGGCCCCGTCTTCCGGCTGGAGGAGGGGGAAGCGCTCCGGAAAGCGCGGGTGAAGCTGCTCCTTCTGGCGGCGGTGAGCCTTGCGGCGGTGCTGACGCCCCTCGTCATCACAGTTCCCATAATACGGGTATGGTATGTTATGATACCGCTCGTGCTGGCTCTGGCGCCGGCGGTCAGACTGGCCGTCTGCGCGGTGCGGCTGCAGCGCAAAACGCGCTTCACGCGGAAGGAGCGGGACGCCACCGCCGGCGCGCTGGCTCCCTGGAGCGTCGCCCAGGCGGCGCTGGCGTTCCTGTCCCTGGCCGGACAGGTCATCCACGCGCTGCGCGGCGCCTTTACGGCGCGGGACGCGCCGGTCCCCGTCGCGGCGGGGGCGCTGCTGCTGGCGGCGGCGGGCATGTTTGCCATCCGTAAAAGCTTCGACGCCGCGGAGGAAGCGGCCGATCCATAAGATTTATTTGCGCCGCAAGGCGTTGAATAAATACATCAAGTCAAAACCCAAAAAATTATAAAAAAGGAGAATTCACATGAACAGCAAAAAGCTTCTGGCCTTGCTGCTGGTCTTCGTGATGGTCCTCTCCCTCGCAGCATGCGCCGCGAAGGAGGAGCCGACGGAGACTAACACCGAGACCAAGACCGAGACCGAGACAAAGACTGATACCAAGGAAGAGACTCCGGCGGAGCCGATGACGCTCTCCGTGGGCTACAGCCCCTTCAACAGCCGCTTCTCTCCGTTCTTTGCCCAGACGGCCTATGACCAGGACGCCCAGCTGATGACCCAGATCGGTCTGCTTGCCACCGACCGTACGGGCGCCATCGTCTACAAGGGCATCGAGGGCGAGACGATCGAGTACAACGGCACGCCGTACACCTATTACGGCCCCGCCGACCTGACCGTCACCGAGAACGCCGACGGCACCGTCGATTACGACTTCGTGCTCCGCGACGACCTCGTCTTCTCCGACGGCGAGAAGCTGACCGTGGACGACGTCATCTTCTCGATGTACGTCCTCTGCGACCCGACCTATGACGGCTCCAGCACCCTGTATGCGCAGCCCATCGAAGGCATGGAAGAGTATCGTTCCGGCATGGATACGCTGTTCAACCTGCTCCTCGCCGCGGGCCGCGACAACACCGACTTCACCTATTGGGATGAAGCTACCCAGACCGCTTTCTGGGCTGACATCGATCAGGCCGGCGCGAAGTTCGCGCAGGAGATCGTTGACTACTGTCTGGCCAACTACGCCGATTACGGCGCCGAGGACGTGACCAGCTCCGCCGCGCTGTGGGGCTTTGAGCTCGCCGACGGCGCCACCGCCGCTGATTTCTGGGCCACCATGGTCGAAGAGTACGGCGGAGACCTGATGACCCTGTCCAGCACCGAGAGCGCCGGCTCCGGCCTCACGGACTTCATGGAAGGCTATGACAACTACACCAAGGGCGTCCAGACTGGCGAGTCCGCCCCCAGCATCACGGGCATCCAGAAGACCGGCGAGAACACCCTCCGCGTCCACATGACCAAGGTCGACGCCACCGCTATCTATCAGCTCGCCATCTCCATCGCCCCGCTGCATTACTACGGCGACAAGGCCCTGTACAATTATGACAACAACCAGTTCGGCTTCCCCAAGGGCGACCTGAGCCTCGTCCGCGCGAAGACCACCCAGCCCATGGGCGCCGGCCCCTATAAGTTCATCAAGTTCGAGAACGGCGTCATCAACTATGAAGCCAACGAACATTATTTCCAGGGCGAGCCCAAGATCAAGTACATGAACTTCGTCCAGTGCAACGCCGACGACGATAAGCTGAACGGTATCACCACCGGCACCATCGACATCACCGACCCGACCTTCAGCGACAAGAACATCGCGGCCATCGAGCAGGCCAACGGCGGCGAGCTGAACGGCCCGAAGATCACCACCAACACCGTCGACAACCTGGGCTACGGCTACATCGGCCAGAACGCCATCCGCGTCTCCGTGGGCGGCGACGGCTCTTCCGAAGCCTCCAAGAACCTGCGTAAGGCGTTCGGCACCATCTTCGCCGTCTATCGTGACGTCGCTATCGACTCCTACTACGGCGACCGTGCCAGCGTCATCAACTACCCGATCTCCAACACCTCCTGGGCCGCTCCGCGTCCCGCGGACGACGGCTACAAGGTAGCTTTCTCCGTTGACGTCAACGGCAACGACATCTACACCTCCAGCATGAGCGCGGAAGAGAAGTACGCCGCCGCCAAGGAAGCCGCTCTCGGCTTCTTCGAGGCTGCCGGCTACACCGTCGCCGACGGTAAGGTCACCGCGGCTCCTGCCGGCGCGAAGATGGAGTACACCTTCTGGATCCCGGGCGACGGCGTGGGCGACCACCCCGCTTTCATGATCGTCACCGAGGCCAGCAAGGCTCTTGAAGAGCTCGGCATCAAGCTGACCATCAAGGACCTCACCAACTCCTCCGATCTGTGGAACAACCTCGACGCCATCCAGGTCGATATGTGGGCCGCCGCTTGGGGCGCCACCGTCGATCCCGATATGTACCAGATCTATTTCTCTGACGTTGCCAACGCCGGTACGGCCCGCAGCGGTCAGAACCCGCTGGGCGGCGCCGGCCAGGGCGGCAGCAACTATGAGTACTGCATCGCCGACCCCGAGCTCGACCAGCTGATCATGGATGCCCGCGCCACGACCAACCAGGCATATCGTAAGGCCATGTACAAGGCCTGCCTTGACATCGTGGTCGACTGGGCCGTCGAGACCCCGACCTATCAGCGTCAGAACGCCATCATCTTCAGCACTGAGCGTGTCGATATGGACACCGTGACCCCGGACATCACCACCTTCTACAACTGGTATGCCGAGATCCAGAACATGGAGATGAAATAAGCCTTTCAGCTGAAGAAAGACCAACGAAATACCGGCGTCCCCGCGGCTTTTTAGCCGCGGGGAGCGCCGGTAGCGCCGTATATCCAAGGACAGCGCCCCGCGGGGCGCGGGAGGCCGTCCTTTGATATGCGGCAGTCGGAACGAAACGGAGGACGCCCCATGCACAAATACATCATCAAACGATTGCTATACTCAGTCATCATCTTTTTCTTTGTGATGCTCATCATCTATGTCATCCTGCGCTGTCTGCCCACGTCGTATCTGGAGAACGTGGCGCGGCAGATGTCCCAGAGGCCCGGCTCCAAAACGTATCAGGAGTGGCTGGCCCAGCTGGAAGCGCAATACGGCATGGACAAAGGGTATCTTGGCGGCTATTTCGACTGGCTGAAGCACTTTTTCACCGGCAATTTCGGTGACAGCTGGTTCTATACCGTGCCGGTCATCGAAAAGTTCCGGGAAACGGTGCAGCTTTCCTTTGTGATGGGGCTCATCGTCATGTTCTTTGAGATCGTCATCTCGATCCCGCTGGGCATCGTGGCGGCCACGAAGCAGTATTCCTTCACCGATTACGCCGTGACCGTGATCGCGCTGGCCGGCATCTCGCTGCCGACGTTCTTCTTCGCGTCGCTGCTGAAGCTGGTGTTTTCCGTCAAGCTGGGCTGGTTCGACCTGTTCGGCCTGGTGGGGCGCAACTATGAGCAGCTGGACGCGATGGGCAAGTTCCTCGACAAGGCGCACCATCTCGTGCTGCCCATCGTGACGCTGGTGGTGCTGTCCATCGGCTCGCTCATGCGTTATACGCGCACGAACATGCTCGAGGTCATGAGCGCCGACTACATCCGCACCGCCCGGGCCAAGGGCCTGGACGAGCATTCGGTCATTTATAAGCACGCTTTCCGCAACACGCTGATCCCGCTGGTGACCATCCTCGGCGGCTCGCTGCCGGGCCTGTTCTCCGGCGCGCTCATCACCGAGACGCTGTTCGCCATCCCCGGCATCGGCTACACGGCCTATCACGCGATGGTGGGCGGCGATATCCCGTTTTCCATGTTCTATCTGGCGTTCATCGCCATCCTGACGCTGCTCGGCAATCTGATCGCCGACCTGCTGTACGCCGCGGTCGATCCGCGGGTACGGCTGGCGTGAGAAGGGGGGACGGTACGATGAGCGAAGACAAGAACGAAAACATGGTCCCCGGGCAGGAGCAGCCGGAATACGCGCTGGACGACGAACGCCGCGTCAAGGTGCTCTCCCCCGGCGCGATGGTCGCGAAACGGTTCTTCCGCAACCGCGTCGCCGTGCTGGGCCTTGTGATCCTGACGATCATGTTCCTTTTTTCCTTTGTGGGCGGGCTGGTGTCCCCCTATAAGGAGGACCAGCTTTTCTATACGGAAACGCTGCAGAAAAAAGAATACGCCGGCGCGGTCAAAAATGAGGACATGCGCTTCATGGGCGCGGAGGGGCAGGATTTCAGCTCCATCATCCAGGCCCAGGTCGTGCTGGCCGTAACGACGCGCAAGGACGTCGTCACTTACCGTGACGTGAACTATCACGTGACGCAGGAAGGACAGGATTTCTATTCCGTCGCGCTGGATGACGGGACCACGATCGGTATCGCCTACACCGACGTGGTCAGCTCCAGTATCGAGGGGCGGAAGCTGGACTTCGACTTCGTGTTTGCGACGCTGAAGGCGTATACCAACGGGCAGGACGCCTTCACGCTGGACGGCGACAGCTATACCATCAGCGAGGGCGGCCTCGTGGAGAAGGACGGCGAGGAGCTGGCCTTCGTGAGCCGCTACGTCATCAACGCCATCTCGCCCGACATCTTCCTCCCGAGAGAGTTCCAGGAGGAGCTGGCCACGTCCCTTGAGGCGGGCGACGACATGTTCACCTTTACCGACGCGGAGGGCGTGGAGAGCGAGTACTACATCGACTACAAGCCCGACGTCAAGAACTGGATCGTGCGGCAGGAGACTTACACCCGCACCTATGACCGTTACGCCGCGCCCAGCCGCGAGCACCCGCTGGGCACCGACCGGAACGGCATGGACATGCTGACCCGCCTGATGTACGGCGGCCGCGTGTCGCTGGTCATCGGCTTCATCGTGGAGATCATCTCGCTGATCATCGGCGTCATCCTCGGCGGTCTCGCCGGCTACTTCGGCAAGGGCGTGGACTTCCTGATCATGCGTATCGTGGATATCTTCTACTGTATCCCCTCGACGCCGATCATCATCATCCTGGGCGCGGCCATGGACACCATGGGCGTCGACCCGCAGATCCGTATGCTGTATCTGATGCTGATCCTGGGCTTCCTGGGCTGGCCCAGCATGGCCCGCCTGGTGCGCGGCCAGATCCTCGGCCTGCGCGAGCAGGAGTTCATGGTGGCGGCGGAGGCCAGCGGCCTGCGCGTGTCGCGCCGGATCTTCCGGCATCTGGTGCCCAACGTCATCCCCCAGCTCATCGTCTCCTGCACGATGGGCATCGGCGGCACCATCCTGACCGAGGCCACGCTCAGCTTCCTGGGTCTCGGCGTCAAGTTCCCCTTCGCTTCCTGGGGCAACATCATCAACGACGTCAACAACACCTTCGTCCTGCAGAACTACTGGTTCATCTGGATCCCTGCGGGCATCTGCATCCTGTTGACGGTGCTGGCATTCAACCTGGTCGGCGACGGTCTGCGCGACGCCTTCGACCCGAAGATGAAGCGGTAAGGAGGGGAAGACAATGGCGAAAAAACAGAACGACGGCTACCTCTCCGCAAAGGAATCGCGGCGTATCTCCCGCGAGAACCGGAGGATAACGGACGAATACGAAAAGAAGCGCAAGCGCAAGAACGTGCCGGAGGAAGAGTATCTGACCACGATGCATAACCCCGGCAACGCGGTGGAATTCGACAATCTCCACACCTATTTCTTCACCGATACGGGCACCGTCCGCTCCGTGGACGGCGTCACCTTCGACGTGCCCATCGGCAAGACGGTGGGCATCGTGGGCGAATCCGGCTGCGGCAAATCCGTGACGAGCCTTTCGCTCATGCAGCTGCTCCAGCGGCCGCAGGGCCAGGTCGTGGAGGGCGAGATCCGTCTCAATCTCGGCAACAAGGCCTACGACGTGACGAAGACGCCTAACGACGTGATGCAGAAGCTCCGCGGGAACTACGTTTCCATGATCTTCCAGGAGCCGATGACGGCGCTGAACCCCGTGTTCCGTATCGGCGACCAGATCGAAGAGGTGCTGAAGCTGCACGACACGGGCGACCACACCGAGGAGCAGATCAAGCAGCGCACGATCGAGCTTTTGCAGCTGGTGGGCATCGCCAACAGCGAGGGCGTTTACAAAATGTATCCCCACGAGCTGTCCGGCGGCATGCGGCAGCGCGTGGTCATCGCCATGGCGCTGGCCTGCAACCCGCGGATCATCATCGCGGACGAGCCCACGACGGCGCTGGACGTGACGATCCAGGCGCAGATCCTGGACCTGCTGCGCCAGCTGAAGGACAAGACCAACTCATCCATCATGTTCATCACCCACGACCTGGGCGTCATCGCCGAGATGGCGGACTACGTGGTGGTCATGTACGCCGGCCGTATCGTGGAAAAAGGCACGGCGGAGGACATCTTCTATCATCCGGCGCACCCCTATACCATCGGGCTGATGAATTCCAAGCCCGTGGTGGGCAAGAAGGTGGAGGAGCTTTACTCCATCCCCGGCAAGGTGCCGAACCCCATCAACATGCCGGACTACTGCTACTTCCGCGACCGGTGCGAGATGTGCGTGGGCCAGTGCCGGGGCGAATATCCCAACGAGGTGAGCATCTCACCGACGCATAAGGTGAGCTGCTACCGCTACTATGACGCGAAGGGAGGGGATACGGATGGCGAATGAGAATGTCCGGTCCGATACCCTTCTTGAGGTAAAAGATCTGGTCAAATACTTCCCCATCAAGGGTGGCTTCTTCGGCCGCACGGTGGGGCAGGTCAAGGCTGTGGACGGCGTTTCCTTCACCATCAAGCGGGGCACGACGATGGGCCTCGTGGGCGAATCCGGCTGCGGCAAGAGCACTGTCGGCCGCACGATCCTGCGTCTGCAGGAGAAGACGGCGGGCGAGGTGCGGCTCAACGGCGTGGACATCTTCGCGCTCTCCCGGGAGGAGCTCCGCCGGGTGCGCCCGAAGATCCAGATCATCTTCCAGGATCCCTATTCCAGTCTCTCGCCCCGGCTGCCCATCGGCGAGATCATCGGCGAGGGCGTGCGCGAGCATAAGCTGGTGCCCGGCAACGAATTCGACGACTATATCACGGACATCATGCATAAGTGCGGTCTGCAGGAATACCATAAGGACCGCTATCCGCATGAGTTCTCCGGCGGCCAGCGGCAGCGTATCTGCATCGCCCGCGCGCTGGCGCTGAAGCCCGACTTCATCATCTGCGACGAGCCGGTCTCCGCGCTGGACGTGTCCATCCAGGCGCAGATCATCAACCTGCTGCGCGAGCTGCAGAAGGATATGGGGCTGACGTATCTGTTCATCTCCCACGACCTTTCCGTGGTGGAGCACATCTCCGACACCGTCGGCGTCATGTATCTGGGCAACATGGTGGAGTTTGCCGAGACGGAAAAGATCTTCGACCACCCGCTGCACCCCTATACGGAGGCGCTGTTCTCCGCCATCCCGGTGCCCGACCCGAATTACAAGATGAAGCGGATCGTGCTGGAGGGCAGTATCCCGTCCCCCGCCAACCCGCCCGCCGGCTGCAAGTTCCACACCCGCTGCAGCAAGTGCATGGAAAAGTGCAAGTATGCCGTGCCGGAGTGGACCGAGGTGGAGGAAGGCCATTTCTGCGCCTGCCATCTGTTCAACAACGCCGAGCAGAACGCCCGCGCGGAGCAGGCCATGAAGGAAGCGAGGACCGCCAGGCCGGCGGCAGGAGCGTGAGCCATGGCCCGCAGGACGTACGATGACGACGACGGCCGCACCATCGCGGACATGAACGTGGAGGGCATGCCCTGGTACGACCGGTCGCGGCGCCGCGGCCGGACGGGCGACGCGTTCCGTCCCGATCCGGCGCAGCGCAGGTCGCTGATCCTGGGCGTCCTGGCGGCGGTGCTGCTGGTCACGCTGGTCTTCGGCGGCGCGTATTTCTTGGTCATCCTGCTGATGAGCAATCTTTGAATAGCGGCGAAAGTCCGAAAAAGCGACGCGCTTTTTCGGACTTTCTTTTTATGCCAGGGAAAACGGCGGAGATTTTTCTTGACTTTACCACAATAGAGTGATAATGTATGAAAATAGAAATCGACGGTCGAGGTGAAAGCTATGTATCATTTTGCATCGGAAGCGGTGGACAGGCTGTTCGACGCCATCCTGCTGCTGCGGTCGCGGGAGGAGTGCTACGCGTTTTTTGACGACGTCTGCACCATCAAGGAGATCCGCGACATGTCGCAGCGGCTGGAGGCCGCGTGCCTGCTGGACAAGGGCACCAGCTACCAGCGCATCTCGGAGCAGGCGGGCGTCAGCGCCGCGACCATCAGCCGGGTGAGCCGCTGCCTCAACTACGGCAGCGGCGGTTACCGCCAGGTGATCGCGCGGCTGGCGGAGGCGGGCAAGCTGAACGACGGGAGAGCGAATGGGGAGAGCGCCGATGGAAAATAACGCGGTCCTGACCGATCCGCAGGAGCGGATCGCGCTGGCTCTGCGGGCGCTGTATGCCCGGTACGGCTATCAACCCTACCGCATGAGCAAGTTCGAGGAATACGATCTTTACAGCCGGAACAAGGACTTCCTCATCTCGGAGGGGGTCATCACCTTCACCGATACCGACGGCAAGCTGATGGCGCTGAAGCCGGACGTGACGCTGTCCATCGTGAAGAACAACGCCGACCTGCCGGGCGTGACGCAGAAGCTTTATTACAGCGAGAACGTGTACCGCGTCTCCAAGGGGACGGGCACGTTCCGGGAGATACCGCAGACGGGGCTGGAGTGTATCGGCGCGGTGGACGACTGCTGCGTGGGCGAGGTGCTCTTCCTGGCGGCGGAGAGCCTGGCCGCGGTGGGCGAGCGGTCCGTGCTGGACGTTTCGCACTTGGGGCTGCTGACGGCGCTGGTGGACCGGCTGACGCCGGATGGCGCCGTGCGGGAGGAGCTGCTCCGCTGCGTCAGCGGCAAGAACAGCCACGGCGTCGACGCGGTCTGCGCCGGGCACGGGATACCGGCGGAGGCGGCCGCGCCGCTGCGCGAGCTGCTGGCGCTGTACGGCGCGCCGGAGACGGTCCTGCCGAAGCTTGCCGTGCTGGCAGAGAAGACCGGCACGGAGCGGGAAGCGCAGGAGCTGGCGCGGGCGCTCGGCGTTTTCGCCGGGACGGCGCTCGCAAAGAGCGTGCGGATCGATTTTTCCGTCGTCAGCGACAGGCATTATTATAACGGCGTCGTTTTCAAGGGCTTTATCGAGGGGGTGCCGGAGTGCGTCCTCTCCGGCGGCCAGTACGACAATCTGATGAAGCGCATGGGGCGCGCGTCCCGGGCCATCGGCTTCGCCGTGTACCCGGAGCCGCTGGGCCGGATGGGGGAGAGCGCCCCCTACGACGCGGACGTCATGCTCCTGTACGAGGCGGGGACGGAGCCCGCCGCCCTGCGCGCCGCCGCGGCCGGACTGATGGCGGAAGGAAAGAGCGTTTTCACCTGCGCCCGGGAAAATCCGAAGCTCCGGTGCCGCGAGAAGGCGCTTTTCCGGAACGGGGAGGTGACGTTCCTTGCGTAAAATGCTGAACGTGGCGCTGCCGAAGGGCAGGCTGGGGGAGCAGGTCTATGACCTTTTCGAAAAGGCGGGCTATCCCTGTCCCTCCGTCAAGGAAACGAGCCGCCGCCTGATCTTTGAGAACGAGGCCGCGGGGGTACGGTATTTCTGGGTAAAACCCTCCGACGTGGCCATCTATGTGGAGCGCGGCGCCGCCGATATCGGCGTCGCCGGCAAGGATATCCTGCTGGAGAGCGGGGCGGACGTTTACGAGCTGGCCGACCTGCATGTGGGCGTCTGCCGCATGGCCGTGGCGGCGAAGCGCGGCTTCCGGGACGACCCGCGGCGCACGCTGCGCGTGGCCACGAAGTTTACCAACATCGCGCGGCGCCATTACGCCGCCGTGGGGCGGGATATCGACATCATCCATCTGAACGGCTCCATCGAGCTGGCGCCCATCCTCGGCCTTGCCGACGTCATCGTGGACATCGTGGAGACGGGGACGACGCTGAAGGAGAACGACCTGGAGGTCATCGAGGACATCGTGCCCGTCAGCGCGCGGCTCATCGCGAACAAGGCCGGGTTCAAATTCAAAACGGAGGAGATCGAGCGCCTGGCGCGGGAGCTCCGGACGGAGGAAACAGTATGATCCGCATTTTCCGATACGGCGAAGTGCCGAACGAAGATATTTTTGCCCGCGCGGAGCCGGCCGTCGACGTGGCCGGGACCGTTTCCGCCATCATCGCGGCGGTGCGGGAACGGGGCGACGAGGCGCTCCGCGCCTATACGGCGCAGTTCGACGGCGTGACGCTCGACGCCCTCGAGGCGACGCAGGCGGAGCTGGACGAGGCGATCGCCCGCGTGGAGCCTGCGTTCCTCGCGGTGCTGCAGCGGGCGGCGGCGAACATCCGCCGCTTCCATGAAAAGCAGGTGCGGACCAGCTTTATCATCAACGAGGACGGCGTCGTGACGGGGCAGAAGATCACGCCTCTCGACCGGGTGGGGCTCTACGTCCCCGGCGGGACGGCGGCTTACCCCTCCACGGTGCTGATGGATACGATACCCGCCAAAATAGCCGGCTGCCGCGAGATCGTCATGGTCACGCCGCCGGCGAAGGACGGGAAGCTGGAGCCCGTCATCGTGGCCGCCGCGCGAACGGCGGGCGTGGACCGCATTTTCAAGGTGGGCGGCGCCCAGGCCATCGCGGCGCTGGCCTACGGGACGGAGAGCGTGCCCAGGGTGGACAAGATCGTCGGCCCGGGCAACGCCTTCGTGGCAGAGGCGAAAAAGCAGGTGTTCGGCGCGGTGTCCATCGACATGATCGCCGGACCCAGCGAGATCCTCATCGTGGCGGACGGCGGGACCGACCCGCGCTATGCCGCGGCGGACATGCTGTCCCAGGCGGAGCACGACAGACTGGCCTCCGCCGTGCTGGTGACCGATTCGCCGGCGCTGGCCGCGGCCGTACAGGCGGAGCTGGAAAAGCAGATACCGCTGCTGGAGCGCCGGGACATCGCCCGCGCGTCCATCGACAATAACGGGAAGATCATCGTGGCGGAGGATCTGGACGCGGCCGTCGCCATCGCCAACGAGATCGCGCCGGAGCACCTGGAGCTCTGCGTGGACGCGCCGTTCGACTGGCTGGACAAGGTGCGTCACGCCGGATCCGTCTTCCTGGGGCGGAGCTGCCCCGAGGCGCTGGGCGACTATTACGCGGGACCGAACCACACGCTGCCCACCGGCGGCACGGCGCGGTTTTCGAGCCCGCTGTCCGTGGACGATTTCGTCAAGAAGACGCAGTATACCTATTACACCAGGGAGGCGTTCGCGAAGGCGGCGCCGGACGTGGCCTGCTTCGCGGAGCGGGAGGGCCTCACCGGCCACGCGCGCAGCGCCCTCATCAGAACGGAGGGGGACCGATGAGCCGTTATCTCAGCGAAAAGTACGGCGATCTCGTCCCCTATACGCCGGGGGAGCAGCCGAAGGACCGGAGGTATCTGAAGCTGAACACCAACGAGTCGCCCTTTCCCCCGTCGCCGAAGGCGATCGCCGCCGCGGCGGAGGCCGCCGGCACGCTGCAGCTCTATTCCGACCCGGAGTGCGCCCGTCTGCGCGAAGCGCTGGCGGAGGTCTGCGGCGTCGGGGCGGAGAACGTCGTCTGCTCCAACGGTTCGGACGAGATACTGGATTTTGCCTTCATGGCCTTTTGCGACGCAAAGCGCCCCGCGGTGTTCCCGGACATCACCTACGGGTTTTACGCGGTGTTCGCGGAGCGGAACGGCGTTCCGTACCGCAAGATACCGCTGACGGAGGACTTTCGCGTCGACCCCGCCGATTACGCCGGGAACGACGCCACGATCTTCATTGCGAACCCCAACGCGCCCACGGGGCTGTATCTGACACCGGACGACGTCGAGCGTATCGTGCGGCAGAACCCCGACTGCGTCGTGGTCATCGACGAGGCGTATATCGACTTCGGCGGGGAGAGCGCGGCGCCGCTCGTCAAGCGGTATGATAACCTGCTCGTCACGGGCACGTTTTCCAAGTCCCGCTCCATGGCGGGGGCGCGGCTAGGCTTCGGTATCGCGGCGCCGGGCCTTATCCGGGACCTGGACACGATCCGCTATTCGTCCAACCCCTACAACGTGAACGCCATGACCATGGCGGCGGGGGTCGCGGCGCTGGCGGACGAGGCTTACACGCGGGGCAACTGCCGCGTCATCGCGGAAAACCGCGCCTGGACGCAGGCGGAGCTGCGGCGTCTGGGCTTCACGGTCACCGATTCCCGGGCGAACTTCGTGTTCGCCGCCCATCCGCGGGCGGCGGGACGCGTCCTGTTCGCCAAGCTGCGGGAACGGGGCATCCTGGTCCGTCGGTGGGACGCGCCGCGGATCGACGATCATCTGCGTATCACCGTAGGCACAAGAGAACAGATGGCGACGCTCATCGGCGCCATGCAAGAGATTTTGGAGGAACTGTTATGAGAAGCGCGACCATCACGAGGACCACGAAGGAAACGGATATCCGGCTCAGCCTGACGCTGGAGGGCAGCGGCAAGAGCGAGAGCGCGACCGGCTGCGGTTTTCTGGACCACATGCTGACGCTGTTCGCCGCCCACGGCCGCTTCGACCTGGCCGTCACGTGCAAGGGCGACACGCAGGTGGACGACCACCACACCGTGGAGGATGTCGGCATTGCCCTCGGCACGGCCTTTGCCGAGGCGCTGGGCGAAAAGCGGGGCATCCGCCGCTACGGCAGCTGCACGCTGCCCATGGACGAGGCGCTCGTCCTGACGGCGGTGGACCTTTCCGGCCGGTGCCTGCTGGCCTACTCAGCGGACATCGCCGCGGTGAAGGTGGGCACGTTCGACACGGAGCTGGCGGAGGAATTCTGGCTGGCCTTCTGCCGCAGCGCGGCCTGCACGCTCCACATCCGGCAGCTGGCGGGGCGCAACGCGCACCACATCATCGAGGCGATGTTCAAATCCGCGGCGCGGAGCCTGCGCGAAGCCGTGGCCATGGACCCGGCCTGCGCGGGCGAGATACCCTCCACCAAGGGCGTTATCGTATGATCGGTATCATCGATTACGGCGTCGGCAACCTCTTCTCCCTGCAAAGCTCCTTTGCCGCCATCGGACAGGAGGCCGTCGTCTCCTCCGACGCGGCCGTGCTGCGCGCGGCGGACAGGCTCATCCTGCCCGGCGTGGGCGCGTTTGCCGACGCGGCGGCGAAGCTCCGCGCGACGGGGCTCGACGCGCTGGTCGTCGACGAAGCGCGGCGCGGCAAGCCGGTACTCGGTATCTGTCTCGGCATGCAGCTGCTGTTCGAGAAGAGCCTTGAATACGGCGAGCACGCGGGGCTGGGCCTTCTGCGGGGGACTGTGCGGCCCATCGCGGACGTGATCCCCGCGGGGCTGAAGATACCGCAGATCGGCTGGAACGCGCTCCACATCACGCGCACCACGCCGCTTTTCCGCCATATCGCGGAGGGCGACCACGTCTACTTTGTCCACTCCTACTATGCCGACTGTCCGGCGGAGACGGTGATCGCCGTCACGGAGTACGGCGCGCCGCTGACGGCGGCGGTGGCGGCGGGGAACGTGGCCGGCTGCCAGTTCCACCCCGAAAAAAGCGGGAGCGTAGGGCTTTCCATCCTGCGCGCCTTTTGTGAAAGGGAGAGCGACGTATGATCCTGTTCCCGGCGATCGACCTGATGGACGGCAAGGCCGTCCGCCTTTTCCAGGGCGACTATGAACAAATGACCGTGTACGCGGAGGATCCGGCGCTGGTGGCGCGGGACTTCGTCGCCTGCGGCGCGGACCACATCCACATCGTGGACCTGGCGGGCGCGCGGGACGGCGGCACGCCGAACTTCGACGCCGTGTGCCGCGTCAAGCGCGAGAGCGGCGCTTACTGCGAGGTGGGCGGCGGCGTCCGCTCGCTGGAGACGGTGGAGCGCTATCTCGCGGCGGGGCTCGACCGGGTCATCCTCGGCACCGCCGCCGTGACGGACGAGGCATTTCTGGCCGAGGCCGTGCGCCGCTGGGGCGACAGGATCGCCGTCGGCGCCGACATCCGGGACGGCTGTGTGGCCATCCGCGGCTGGCGGGAGACCTCCGCCCTCACCCTCGACGCGTTCTGTCAAAACATGCTGGCGCTGGGCGTCGGCGACCTTATCTGCACCGACATCTCCAAAGACGGCGCCATGCGGGGGACGAACGTCGCGCTTTACGAAGCGCTGACGCGCTATCCGCTCCGCGTCGTGGCCTCCGGCGGCGTATCGTCGCTTGCGGATGTGGCGGCGCTGAAGGCCGCGGGCGTCTGGGGTGCCATCATCGGCAAGGCTTATTACACCGGCGCCATCGACCTTGCGCAGGCGGTGAAGGAGGCGTTATGATCACAAAGCGTATCATCCCCTGTCTTGACGTGCGCGACGGGCGCGTCGTCAAGGGGGTCAACTTCCAGGGCTTGGCGGACGTGGATTCGCCCGTGAGCCTGGCGGAATATTACAGCGCCTGCGGCGCGGACGAGCTGGTCTTTTACGACATCACCGCCTCCGCCGAGGGGCGGGCGCTTTTCACCGACATCCTCTGCGAGACGGCGCGGCGGGTCTTCATCCCGCTGACCGTGGGCGGCGGCATCAACGGCGTGGCCGATTTTGAGCGCGTGCTCGCCTGCGGCGCGGACAAGGTCAGCGTCAACTCCGGCGCGATCCGCGACCCTGCCATCGTCGGGGAGGCCGCGAAGCGTTACGGCGACCAGTGCGTGGTGCTGTCTGTGGACGTCAAGCGCGTCGGCGGCGTGTTCCGCGTGTTCGCCAAGGGCGGGCGCGAGGAGACGGAGCTGGAGGCCATCGAGTGGATACGCCGCTGCGTCGGCGAGGGCGCCGGCGAGGTGGTGGTGAACTCCATCGACACCGACGGCGTGAAGCAGGGGTTCGACCTGCCCATGCTGCGGGCAGTGACGGAGGCCGTCTCCGTGCCGGTCATCGCCTCCGGCGGCGCGGGCGGTATCGGCGATTTCATCACGCTTTTCAAGACGCTGCCCAAGGTGGACGCGGGGCTCGCCGCCTCCATCTTCCATTTCGGCGAGGTAGCGATACCGGATCTCAAGCGGGCCATGCAGCAAAACGGGATAAACGTGAGGATAGTAGCATGATCGATATCAGTACATTGAGATTTGACGACCGGGGGCTCATCCCCGCCGTCGTGCAGGACGCGGCGACGCGACGGGTGCTCACCGTGGCGTACATGAGCCGCGAGAGCCTGGCCGTCTCCATGGAAAAGGGGCTTACCTGCTTCTGGAGCCGCTCCCGCGGGGAGCTGTGGCTCAAGGGGGAGACGAGCGGGAACTATCAGCACATCGTGTCCATCACCGCCGACTGCGACGGGGACGCGCTGCTGGTGCTGGTCGAGCCGGACGGGCCCGCCTGCCATACGGGCGAGACGTCGTGCTTCTTCTCGCCGCTCTGGGAGAGCGACGAGCGGCAGGATTTCACGCCGGAGGGGCTGATGGCGCTCATCGCAGGGCGCAAGACCGAGCGGAAAGAGGGGTCGTACACTACCTATCTTTTCGACAAGGGGCTGGATAAGATCTTGAAAAAGGTGGGCGAGGAGTCCACCGAGGTCATCATCGCCGCCAAGGCGGAGGACAGGAAAGAAACGGTCTATGAGATCGCGGACCTGGCCTATCACGTGATGGTGCTGATGGTCGAGCAGGGCATCTCGCTGGAGGATATCCGCCGGGAGCTCGCGAGCCGCCATGTCATCGACAAAAAGGTGAAGCAGGAGAAGATGACGTCATGACCGATCTGCACATGCACACCACCTTCTGCGACGGGGCGAACACCCCGCGGGAGATGGCGGAGGCGGCGGCCGCGCTGGGGCTGGAGAAGATAGGCTTTTCCGGCCACAGCTATACGTTTTTCGACGAGCGGTACTGCATGAGCCGCGCCGGCACGGAGCGCTACCGCGCGGCGGTCGCCGCGCTCAAGGAGGCGTACCGCGGCCGGATGGAGGTGCTGCTGGGCGTGGAGCAGGAATACTGGTCCGCAGCGCCGACGGAGGGGTACGACTACGTCATCGGCTCGGTGCACTTCCTGCGCTTCGGCGATGTGTACGAGCCGCTGGACGATGACGAGCAGACGCTCCGGCGTATCGCGGCGGAACGGTTCGGCGGCGACTGGTACGCCCTGGCGGAGGCGTACTTCGCCCTCGCGGGCGACGTGGTGCGCCGGACCGGGGCGGACATCATCGGCCACTTCGACCTCATCACCAAGTATAACGAGGGCGGGAAACTCTTTGACGAGAGCCATCCCCGCTACGTCGCCGCGTGGCGGCGGGCGGTGGACGCGCTGCTGCCGTACGGCAGGCCGTTCGAGATCAACACAGGCGCCATGGCGCGCTGCTGCCGCACGGAGCCGTATCCGGCAAAGCCCATCCGCGACTATATCCGGGCGCACGGCGGGCGTTTCATCCTTTCCAGCGACAGCCACAGCACCGAAACGCTCTGCTACCGGTTCGAGGAGTTCGCGGACGAGATAGACGGCTGAGCGCCGCGCGGGGTTGACCGCGCGGCGCTTTTTTGCTATGCTTATGGTATCGAAAGAACAGGGGAGGAAGCTATCTTATGTCAACCGTTTTACTGACCGGCGGGGCCGGCTATATCGGTTCCCACACGGCGGTGGAGCTCATTAAAAGCGGGTACGAGACCGTCATCGTCGACGATCTTTCCAACAGCAACGCGGACGTCGTCGAGCGTATCGCGAAGATCACGGGCGTGCTTCCCGCGTTTTACCGGGCGGACGTCGCCGACGCCGACGCGATGGAAAAGATCTTCGCCGCGCACGCGTTCGACGCGGTCATCCACTTCGCGGGCTACAAGGCCGTGGGCGAATCGGTGGCGAAGCCGCTGGCCTACTACCGCAACAACATCGACGCGACGCTGACGCTCATGGAGACGATGGCGCGCCACGGCGTGAAGAACATCATCTTCAGCTCCTCCGCCACGGTGTACGGGGAGCGCAACCCCATCCCCTATACGGAGGATATGCCCACCGGCGGGTGCACCAACCCCTACGGCTGGACGAAGTATATGATCGAGCAGATCATGATGGACGCGGCGAAGGCCGACGAGACGCTGTCCGTCGTGCTGCTGCGCTATTTCAACCCCATCGGCGCGCATGAGAGCGGGCTCATCGGGGAGAAGCCCAACGGTATCCCCAACAACCTCATGCCCTATATCACGCAGGTGGCGGCGGGCATCCGCGACCATCTGAACGTCTTCGGGAACGACTATCCCACGCCGGACGGCACCGGCGTGCGCGATTTCATCCACGTGGTCGATCTGGCGAAGGGCCACGTCGCCGCCATGCGCTACGTCGCCGCGCACAAGGGCGCGGTGGCCGTCAATCTCGGTACCGGCGTCGGCTACAGCGTGCTGGACGTGGTCCGCACGTTTGAAAAGGTCAACGGCGTGCCGATCCCCCTCGTCATGGCGCCGCGGCGTCCGGGCGACATCCCCACGTCCTATGCGGACGCGACGCGCGCGCGGGAGCTGCTCAGCTGGCGGGCGGAGCTGACGCTCGAGGATATGTGCCGCGACTCCTGGCGCTGGCAGCAGGGGTGTAAGGAATAAAAAGGAGGGTATCCCATGACAGCGAGAGAGCGCGTCATAGCCGCCATCAATTTCCGGAAGCCTGACCGCGTGCCCCATTCCATCGGCTTCACGTGGCAGCTGAACGACAAAATGATCGCGTACACCGGGGATCCCGACTACAAGAAAAAGCTCGGGAACGCGATCGCGTACACGTCCTTGCTGAAGCCGCAGATAGAGGTGCGTCCCGGCTATTTCATGGACGAGTTCGGCGTCATATGGAACAAGAGCGGTCTTGACAGGGATACCGGCGTCCCGGACAACCGGCTGTTGGAGGAGACGGAGGACCTGGCGACGTATGCGTTCCCGCCCGTGGATGAGGCGTATATCCGCGCCCGCATGGAGCGGCTCTGTTCCCGCACCGACGACCGCTTCCGCGTGGCCGCCATCGAGTTTGCCCTTTTCGAGCGGGCGTGGTCGCTCCGCGGCATGGAGGATCTGCTCTGCGACATGATCGTGGAGCCGGATTTCGTGGACGAGCTGCTCGACAAGATCACCGACAAGATCCTGAGAACGCTGGATATCGCCCTGACGTACGACGTCGACGCCATCTATTTCACGGACGACTGGGGCCAGCAGAAAGGCCTCATCATGGGGCCGAAGCTCTGGCGCCAGTTCATCAAGCCCCGCATGGCGAAGATATACCAAAAGGTGCACGACGCGGGAAAGTACGTGGCGCACCACTCCTGCGGCGATCTGCGGGAGATCATGGACGAGTTCCATGAGATAGGCGCCGACGTCTACCAGACCTTCCAGCCCGAGATCTACGGCCTGGATTACGCGAAGAAGCTGTACGGCAAGATCGCCGTCTGGGGCGGTATCAGCACCCAGCGGGACCTGCCCCTCAAAACGCCGGAGGAGATCAAGGTCATCACCCGCCGGCTGCTGGACGCCTTCCCCAACGGCGGGCTCATCGCGTCACCCACCCACACGCTGCCGCCGGACGTCCCGCCCGAAAACGTGCTGGCCATGCTGGACGTCCTGCTGGACCAGTAAAAAAGCGAAGAGGCTCCTCCGGGAGCCTCTTTTTTTACGGCATAAAAAAGGATTTTCCACTATGAAAAACTTTTTATCTATGCTATAATAAATTTTGATTTTTGCTTGGGCAAAGCGCAGTGTGGTTTACGACGCTGCGGGCGGATGACCTGCGGCTTTTTTGGGAGGAAGAAGATATGCAAATCAGGAAAAACTGCCGGTATGCCGTGGCGTGTCCCACGAGCATGGGCGTGCGTATCACGCCCGTGGACCGCATGGCCGTGCACAACAGCAACATGTTTTATCTGCAGGCGACCAGCGCGGAATCGAACGTGCTGAACGTGGCCTCGAGCCTCGGGCACGAGTGTCTGGCGCTGACGAAATTCGTGGAGGGGAGCCCCATCGCGGCTTTCATCAAGGCGCAGCTCCGCGCCCGCAACATCGCTTACGAGGGGCTGGACGTGCCGCAGGGCGGGCCCTGGGGCTACCGGCACCAGTTCAATATCGCAGACTCCGGCTTCGGTCTGCGCGCGGCGCGCGTCTGGAACGACCGTGCGGGCGAGATCGGCCGCACGCTGGCCGCGGAGGATTTCGACCTTGACCGCATTTTCGGGCAGGAGGGCGTCGCTATCCTGCACCTCTCCGGCCTCATCGCGGCCATGAGCCCCGAGACGACGGCCTGCTGCCTGGCGCTGGCCAGGGCGGCGAAACAGTACGGCACGCTGGTGTCCTTCGACCTCAACTACCGCGCCACGTTCTGGAAGGGGCGGGAGGAGGAGCTGTCCGCGGCGTTCGCGGAGATCGCCTCCTGCGCCGACATCCTCGTGGGCAACGAGGAGGATTTCCAGCTCTGTCTCGGCTTCAAGGGGCCAGAGGCGGGCGGCAAGGATCTGAGCGCGAAGATCGAGAGCTTCAAGGGCATGATCCGCGAGGTGCAGGCCCGCTATCCCAACGCCAAGGTGTTCGCGACGACGCTCCGCGAGGTGGTGTCCGCCAATCTGAACATGTGGGGCGCCATCATGCTGGCGGAGGATCAGTGGTTCGTGGAGGAGCCGCGGCCCATCGACATCATGGACCGTATCGGCGGCGGCGACGGCTTCACCGGCGGTCTGCTGTACGGCATTTACAGCGGCTGGGAGCCCGCGAAGTGGGTCCAGTTCGGCTGGGCCACGGGCGCGCTGGCGGCGTCGAGCCTCAACGACTACGCCGAGCCGGCGGACGAAAAACAGGTCTGGGCCATTTACGCAGGCAACGCCCGCGTGCAGAGATAAGGAGAGCGAAGCATGAAGAAAGCTGACATCGGTATCATCGGTCTCGCCGTGATGGGCGAGAATCTCGCCATCAATATGGAATCCAAGGGCTTCACCGTGGCGGTCTACAACCGCACCACGGCCAAGGTGGACAACTTTATCAGCGGTCGCGCCGCCGGCAAGAATTTCATCGGCTGCCACAGCCTTGAGGAGCTGGCGGCCAACCTGGAAAAGCCGCGCAAGGTGTTCATGATGGTCAAGGCCGGCCAGGCCGTGGACGATATGATCGACCGGTTGCTCCCCCTGCTGGAGGACGGCGACATCATCATCGACGGCGGCAACAGCCACTTCCCCGACACCATCCGCCGCACGGCGTACGTGGAATCCAAGGGCAAGCTCTACATCGGCACCGGCGTGTCCGGCGGCGAAGAGGGCGCGCTCAAGGGCCCGAGCATGATGCCCGGCGGCTCCCCCGCCGCGTGGCCCTACGTCAAGCCCATCTTCCAGTCCATCTGCGCGAAGGTGGAGGACGGCTCCCCCTGCTGCGACTGGGTGGGCGAGAACGGCGCCGGCCATTTCGTCAAGATGGTCCACAACGGCATCGAATACGGCGATATGCAGCTCATCTGCGAGGCCTATCATCTGATGCGCGACCTGCTGGGCATGAGCGACGACGAGATGCACGAGGTCTTCAAAAAGTGGAACGAGACGGAGCTCGACTCCTATCTGATCGAGATCACCCGCGACATCCTTGCCTATAAGGACGCCGACGGCAGCCCCATCGTGGAGAAGATCCTGGACACCGCCGGCCAGAAGGGCACGGGCAAGTGGACCGGTATCGCCGCGCTGGACGAGGGCGTGCCCCTCACGCTCATCGGCGAGGCCGTGTTCGCGCGGTGCCTTTCCGCGATGAAGGACGAGCGCGTCGAGGCGGCGCGCGCCTTCGACCGGAAGATCCCCGCCTTCGAGGGGGACAAGGAGGCCTTTGTGGAGGCCATCCGCCAGGCGCTTTTCGCTTCCAAGATCATCTCCTACGCGCAGGGCTACGTGCTCATGCGCACCGCGGCCAAGACCTACGGATGGAATCTCAATTACGGCGGTATCGCGCTGATGTGGCGCGGCGGGTGCATCATCCGCAGCGTGTTCCTCGGCAAGATCAAGGACGCCTACACCGCCGATCCGGAGCTTTCCAACCTCCTGCTCGATCCGTATTTCAAGAGCACCATCGAAAAGCTCGTCCCCGCGTGGCGTAAAGTCGCCGCCGCCGCCGTCACCTACGGCGTGCCGGCCCCGGCCATGACCTCCGCGCTCAGCTATTTCGACGGCTACACCACGGAGCGGCTGCCGGCGAACCTGCTCCAGGCGCAGCGCGACTACTTCGGCGCGCACACCTATGAGCGGCTCGACCAGCCCCGCGGCGAGTTCTTCCACACCAACTGGACGGGCCACGGCGGCAGCACCTCCGCCTCCACCTACACGGCGTGATGGCCGATATCCGTATCATCGCGCTGGATCTGGACGGGACGCTGCTCACCTCGGACAAACGGCTGTCGCCCGGCAACGCCGCGGCGCTGGAGCGGGCGGCGGCGCGCGGGATCGAGATCGTGCCCACGACGGGCCGCTTCTATGACGCCATGCCCGCGGTCATCCGCGAACTGCCCTACATGCACTACGCCATCACCATCAACGGCGCGCAGGTCTACGACATCGGGCGGGACAAGGCCGTCTCCACGGCGGAGATACCGCTCGCGCAGGCGCTGGATATCATGGCGTATCTCGACGGGCTGCCGCTCATCTACGACTGCTACATGGACAACAAGGCGTGGATGACGCGCGCCATGTGGGACCAGGCCGACGTGTACGCGCCGGATATCTATTACCTCAAGATGCTCCGCGAGCTCCGCACCCCCGTGGACGAGCTGAAAGCGTTCGTCCGGGCGCAGGGGCGCGATATCCAGAAGATCCAGTTTTTCACCAACGATCAGGCCCTGCGCGTAAAGCTCCTGCGGGAGCTGGGCGCCCGCTTTCCGGATACGGCGATCTCCACCTCCGTCGTGAACAATGTGGAGATCAACGCCGCCCGGGCGCATAAGGGCGCGGCGCTCCGTCAGCTGGCCGATTATCTCGGCCTTGCCATGACGCAGACGATGGCCTTCGGCGACGGGCTGAACGACGTCAGCATGATCGCGGCCGCCGGCGTTGGCGTGGCCATGGCCAACGGCTGCGACGAGGCCAAGGCGAAGGCGGCCTATATCACCGCCGACTGCGACAGCGACGGCGTGGCGCAGGCCATCGAGCGGTTTTGTTTGCAGGCGTAGCCCCATCCCCGGGCGGACAGCCCTCCGCCCGAATACCCCGACGAGCAAGGGAGAAATGCGAATGAGTCAGATAAAGGCGTTCCTCAGGGAGATCATTTCGCCGGATATGACGGAGTCCGTTCGGGAAGAGATCAACAAAGAGAACACGCGGAACATGTTCACGCTGTCGGTCGTCACGTGCCTTGCGGAGGTGGTGACGCTGGCGCTGTACGCGGCGATGACGGGCGGCCGGTTTGGCGGCAATGCCAGTCTTGCCAGCTTTCTCAGCGTCATCGCCTGTATCCTCATCAGCGCCTGCGCGGCGCTGACAGCCTGGCGGATACGGGCGCGGGAGCGTTATCAGGGCGCGCTGGTGGAGGTGCTCTGCTGCGCCTTCTTTCTGCTGATCATCGCCTGGGCGGTGGTCGTTTCCTACCGGCACTATGTCACCGGCCAGGAGCTGCTGACCTTTTACGCCGTGGTGCTCTGCCTGGCGTGCTTCGTCACGTTCCGTCCGCTGGTGGGCTATGCGCTGACGCTTATCGCCTACGGGGCGATGTTCTTCGTCGCATGGTCCGTCGATAGGGCGGAAAGCATCACGGTATTCAACTATGTCCTCCTGGCGCTGCTGACAGGAGCGGGCATCACGGTGCGCTTTATACGACAGAAGAAGATGGCGCAGAACGTCATCGAGCTGCGGCAGAAGAACGACAGGCTCTCCTTCGTGTCGCGCCACGATACGCTGACGGGCATCTATAACCGCACCGCGCTGGCGGAGGACGGTCCCTCTTACGTCGGCCGGCCGATCACGCTGGTGCTGACCGATATCGACTATTTCAAAGAGGTCAACGACACCTATGGCCACACGGTGGGCGACAGGGTGCTCAAAGAGACCTGCAAGGCGCTCCAGACATGGTATCCGGGCGCCGCGCTCTACCGCTACGGCGGCGACGAATGCCTCCTCGTGATCGAAGGCGACGACGTGGTCGTGGACGAGCAGAAGCAGACGGAGATAGTGACGACGGAAGGTCCCCTCACCGTGGCCATGGGCTTCGGCGCCGCCGCGGGGACCCCGCAGAACACCCGGGAGTGGGCGGCGATGATCGTGAAAGCCGACCGCAAGCTCTATGAGGTGAAGCGGCGCGTCCACCGCAACGACGACGAGCGTATCGGCGCGCGATAAAGAACGACAAAAAAGGACCGGCCCCGCGGGGCCGGTTCTTTTTTGTCTGTGTTCACTGCTGGGAGGGATAGTCGCCCCTGCCGGTCACCTTGCGTTTGATGATCTTGCCCATGCGCTTCAGGGCGTAGGGGCCTACGAGGCTCATCATCTCCTCCGCCGTGTGCATGTCGCTGCAGGCGGGCAGGTCGCGGGACAGGTGGATGGCGTCGAACTCGCACCGGGTGGTGCAGAGCCCGCAGCCGACGCACATGTTGAAGTCCACGGTGGTGGCGCCGCAGCCCAGGCAGCGGGCCGCCTCCTTTTTCACCTGCTCCTCCGTCAGCGGCAGGCGCAGGTCGCTGAAGGTCTCCCGCGCCTCGCCGGGCTTCAGACCGGGGGCCTGCCGCGGGGCGTTGTCGTAGGAGTCGACGCGGATATCGTCCTTGTCCAGCTCGATGAACCGGCGCAGGTCGCGGCCGATGGTCAGCGACTGGCCGGGGTGCACGAAGCGGTTCAGCGAGACCATGCCCTCGCGGCCGTCCGCGATGGCGTCGATGGCGAAGCGGGCGCCGTGGAAGATGTCGCCGCCCACGAAGATGTCCGGTTCCGCCGTCTGCAGCGTGACGGGGTCGGCCTCCGCCGTGCCGTTGCCGCGGAGCTTGACGCGGCTTCCCTTCAAAAGGTCGCCCCACGCGGCGCTCTGGCCGATGGCCATGAGCACGTTGGCGCAGGGGATGGTGACGGTGTCGTCCTCGTCGTAAACGGGGCTGAAGCGGTGCTCCGCGTCGAAAACGCGGGTGCAGCGCTTGAACACCACGCCGGTGACCTTGCCGTCTTCGGTCAGGACCTCCTTCGGGCCCCAGCCGTTCAGGATCTCGATGTGTTCGCCAAGGATCTCGGCCACCTCGTCGCGGGCCGCGGGCATCTCGTCCCGCTGCTCCAGACAGAGCATGGTGACCTTGCCCTTCGTGCAGCGCAGCGCGGTGCGGGCCACGTCGGCCGCCACGTTGCCGCCGCCGACGACGACCACGTCGCCGTCCAGCGTCGTCTGGCCGTTCAGGTTGACGTTCCGCAGGAAGGCCACGCCGGACTGGACGCCCGCGGCGTCCTCGCCGGGCACGCCGGCCAGCCGGCCGCCCTGCAGGCCGATGGCGATGAAGAAGCCCTTGTAGCCCTGGGCGCGCAGCTCGTCCAGCGTCACGTCCTTGCCGACCTCGACGCCGCAGCGGATCTCGGCTCCCATGCTGACGATGAGGTCGATCTCCTTCTGCAGCACGTCCTTTTCCAGCCGGAAGTTGGGGATGCCGTTCATCAGCATGCCGCCGGGCCGCGCTTCCTTTTCAAAGACAGTGACGGGGTAGCCCTCCGTCCGCAGATACCACGCGGCGGTCAGGCCAGCGGGGCCTGCGCCGATGACGGCGATCTTGTAGCCGTCCCACTGGTCGCCCTCGCCGTTCTCGCTGATGACCTTGAAATCGGAGGGGTTGGCCAGCTCCCACTGGGCCAGGAACTTTTTGATCTCGTCGATGGCCACGGGCTTGTCGATGGTGCCGCGGGTGCAGGCGTCCTCGCACCGGCGGTTGCAGACGGCGCCGCAGACCGCGGGGAAGGGGTTGTCCTTGCGGATGAGGCTGACGGCCTCTTCATACCGGCCCTCGCCCGCCATCTTGACGTAGCCCTGGACGGCGATATGCGCCGGGCAGGCCGTCTTGCAGGGGGACGTGCCGGAGTCGTAGCAGTTGATCTTGTTGTGGTCGCGGTAATCCCGGTCCCATTTGTCCTCGCCCCAGACGTGGTCGTCCGGCAGGTCGTGGACGGGGTACATGACCTTGGAGCCGTCCTTTTTGCAGAGCTTCTGGCCCAGCTTGGCCGCGCCGGCGGGGCAGACCTCCACGCATTTGCCGCAGGCCACGCACTTTTCTCTGTCCACGTGGGCGCGGTAGGCGGAGCGGGACATGTTCGGCGTGTTGAAGAGCTGGCTCGTGCGCAGCCCGTAGCAGCTGCCGGCGGAGCAGTTGCAGATGCCCACGATACGGTCCGGGCCGTCTAGGTTCGTGATCTGGTGGACGTAGCCCTTGCGCTCGGCGCGTTGGATGATCTCCAGCGCCTCCTCGCGGGTGATGTATTCCGCGTCCTTGCCCGTTTCAACGAGGAATTCCGCGATGTCGCCGAGGCCGATGCACATCTTGCCCTCGATATCGCCGACGCCCTCGCCGCGGACGCGCTGCGCCTTGCGGCAGGCGCAGACCATCTTGCAGAACTTGTCGTATTTGCCCAGCCAGTGGGACAGGTGCTCCACGCTGGCGCTTTCGATCTGCGGGTCGATGGCCTTTTCCACGGGGATGACGTGCATGCCGATGCCGGCGCCGCCGGGGGGCACCAGCTTCGCCGCCAGCTCCAGCGGCTCCTGCGGCGCCAGGTTGAACATCGTGGCGACCTCGGGGTTGGTGTCCGTCAGCGTCGGGTGCTCCACCATGTATTCGCCGGAGCCGACGACCCACTTGGGGATCCAGTACTGGATGTGCTGGTCGGCGTTGTCGCGGTTCTGCTCGATGATGCCGATCCACAGCAGGTGGTCGATGATCTTCTGCGCCTCTTCCTCGCTCATGCCGTTGCGCGCGGCGAGCTCCGGCGTCGTAAGGCCGGTGCGGCGCTTTTTGAAGCTGAGCATGAACCTGACTTCTTCCTTCGTCAGCAGCCGGTCCAGGATCCAGAAATCCATGTGGTTTTCCTTCATGCCGCCGGGCAGCTTGCGGGGGATGTTGTCGGTGATCAGCACCGCCAGTTTTTTGACCAGCTTCGCCTTTTCGGGGTCGCTGCAATGATGGCCGTCAACGGGGTAATCCCGCTCGTTGACGTGGATCATCGGATTGACTTCTTTGACCATAAGGCGTTCCTCCCTTATTCGATGGGGATCTTGATCGTCACGTCGCTCTGGGGATAGGCGGCGCAGGCGTGGACGTAGCCGAAATCGCGGTCGGCGGCGCGGCGGCCGTCGTTCTCGGGGCAGATGTAGACGTTGCCGGCGAGCACCTTCGTGCGGCAGAAGCCGCATTCGCCGCTGCGGCAGCCGGTCTCGATCCGGATGCCGGCGCGCTCCAGCGCCACGACCAGGCTCTCCGTCGCCATGGCGGGGATGACGTCCTTGTGAAGGCCCCGCATGACGGTGAGCTGGAAGGTCTTGTCCCTGTTCTCCTGGGGGAAGCCCTCGAAGGCGGTGATGTCCTTCGCCTGACCGAACACCTCGAAGCGCACGCGGCGCTGGGGGATATCCAGCTTCTTCAGCTCCTCCCGCAGGAATTGGTACATGACCTGCGGGCCGCAGATGAAATAGGTCGTGTCGGGGGCGGAGTACTTTTTGATGAGCTCCGCGGTGAGGAAGCCGCGCTCGCCGGGCCAGTCCGGCTCGTCGCCGGAGAGGACGTGGACGATGTGCAGCCTGTCGCTGTGCAGCTGCTCCAGCTCGTTCCGGAGCGTGATGTCGTCGGACGAAACGGAGCCGTAAAGGATGGTCAGATCGAAATCCAGCGTCCCGTTCGCGATCTCCCGCGCCATGGAAGCGAAGGGCGTGATGCCCACGCCGCCGGCCAGCGCGACCACGTGCTTCGCGTCGCGCAGCGGCTCATAGTAGAACTGGCCGCAGCCGATCATGCCGCGGAACGTGTCGCCGACCTTGACGGCGTCGTTGATGTAGTCGCAGATGAGGCCGTCGCCCTTGCTGCGGCGGACGGTGATCTCCACGAAGGCGTGCTCCGCAAGCCGCGCCTGGTAGGGGGCGGAAGAGATGGAGTAGGGGCGGGAGAGCAGGCTCTCCCCGATGGGGAAGTCGACCACCATGAACTGACCGGCGTAGAAGGGGGGCAGCTTGCCGCCGTCCGGCCGCTCGAAGCGGACGGTGGTGGTGGTACGGCTGGCGGGACGCACGTCGGTCACGACGAGATCCAGCTTGCCGGGGTGCCATTCGCGGGCGACCGCGCCGATGGGGTCGAGCCGGACGGGCGCGGCGGAGGCGTTTTCGAATGCGGCGAGACGCGCCTTGGTGACGCGGGACGCGCCGCCGACGTCCTTCAGAAATCCTTTGACCTTCATTTCAGTTCGCCTCCTTTGCCATCGTGTCCAGCACGTTCTTGGCGGCCTTGCGGCCGTTGGTCACGGCGGGGCCCATGCCGTCGCCGCTGATCTGGTGCGCGCCGGAGAATTCCAGATGGTCGATGAAATGCTCCGCCTCGGCGGTCTGGAGCCGGGCGATGATGTGGTCCTCCATCGTGTGGGCGTAGCCGTAGATGCAGCCGTTCCACATGCCGGTGTAATGGGCGATGGTCATCGGCGTTTCGATGACGATCTCCAGCACGTGCTCCAGCAGATCGACGCCCAGATACTCGCTCATGGTGTCGATGAGCTGCTTCGCCACGTCGTGCTTGACGCGGTCGTAATCGTCGGCGGAAACGGTCTTCCAGCCGTCCGGGCGCGGCAGCGTCGTGATGGAGTAGGAGCAGGTGCCCTCTGGCGTCGCGTCGGGGTTCGCCAGGTTGTGGCAGATGCAGGTGATGTAATGGTACGGCCCGAGACCCTTCAGCTCGTCGTAGCAGGCGTCGGTGTCCATGGTGGTGCCGTGGAACACGCTGTAATCGCGGATGCCCAGCTCCTCGGCCGTTTTGTCCAGGATGAGGATCACGGAGAACGCGGTCAGCGAAAGGCGGCGGCCGTTCACCATCTTGATGGCGCCGGCCGGCACGGCGTCCGCCGGCTCGATCATGTCTGTGTAGACCTTGTTGGGATAGGCGGAGCAGATGACGTAGTCGGCGTGGATCTCGTCGCCGCGGGCGGTGCGCACGCCGTACGCTTTGCCGTCCCTGACGAGGATCTTGTCCACGTGCTGGCGGTACTCGATCTGTACGCCCATGGCCTCGGCGCGCTCCGCCATCTTGAGGCTCATCTCGTGGCTGAACTTGCGGGGGATGAAGGAGCCGTAGCCCACGTAGTCCGCCATCAGCACGGAGTAGATGGTGAAGGGCAGCTCGCGGAAGCCGGTGCCCACGTAGATCCAGTAGGGCGCCAGCAGATCCAGCGCCTTCTGCGGCAGGTCGAAGGTGTCCAGCACCTCCTGCGTGGAGTAGCCGGCGGTCTTGACGAAGGCTTCGTGCTTCAAAAGCATCATCGGCTTCGACATCGGGTGGATGGAAAGCTCGTTGACGCTGTCGAACACCGTGTTGCAGAGGTTCAGCAGCCGCAGCACCTTGTCGTAGGTGCCGGGCACGACGGCGTCCACCTCGTGCGCGAAGGTCTCAAGGCCGGGGTGGAGCGTCACCTCCAGCCCGGGCAGCGCCGCGTGGTAGCATTCGGGCACCTTCAGCCAGTCGATGTCCACGCCCATGTCGTCGAAGAACTTGCCCACCTTCAGGCGGTTGTCCTTGTCGCCGATGGACATCATCTCGTGCAGGGCGGCCTCGATCTCGATACCGCCGCGGACGAAGCTCGTCGCGATGCCGCCGGGCAGGTTGTGGCGCTCCAGCACCAGCACGTCCTTGCCCTTGTCGGCCAGCATCAGCGCCGCGGACAGACCGGCCAGCGCCCCGCCGATGACGATGACGTCATAGTGGTCCTTGTAAAAATCCATAGTTGTATCATCCTCTCATTAAGCGTGCAAAAGAGGGGCGCTGCTGCGCCCCTCTTAACCCGATCCGATCAGAAGAAACGCTCGACCAGCTCGCGGGAGTATTCGGCCGTCTCGTCCATGTCGCCGAAGCTCATGATCTCGCCGGCATAGAACGTGTCGTACTTGTCCTGCATGGCCTCGACCTTCTCGTACCAGCCGGCGGCGTAATCGTCGCTGAAGACATGGGGGAAGTAGTAGACGCTCCACTCGTTGATGACGTTGGAGGCGGGGTTGTGCATGGTCTTCAGGTCGTCCAGCACCATCTGCCTGCACGTCTCGTAGGGGATCTCCTCGGAGTTCTTGTGCTTGCGCAGGGCGTAGGTGGTGATGACCTGGTCCTTGGTGTCCTTCCAGCGGCGGTAATAGACCATCAGATGGCCCAGCTTCTCCGGCACCATGTTGTCGAACACGTAGTAGGAGATCTCGGGGTGATCTTCGGGCTTGGTCTCCACGGCCAGCACGTCGTAACGCTCATAGTCGATCTTGGAGAAGAGCTCCTTTTCGTCCTCGCGGGCGTCGAAGTAATCCACCATGCCGACCTGGCCGTCCGCGCGCTTGTTGGGGATGTAGAGCGGCGCGGTGACGATGATCTTGTCGTACTCCTCCACGTTGCCGTTCACGGTCACGTAGACCTTGCCGTCCCGGCGCTCGACCTTCTCGATCTTGCTGTTCAGACGGGCGGGGTTCTTCAGATGGGCGTTCAGCTGCTCCCAGATGTACTGGGTGCCGTTCTTCCACGTCCACAGATTGACCTTCACGAAGTTCATGGTGGTCTGGAAGTCCAGATACTTCAGCACGTAGGCGGCGGGGATCTCGTCAAAGTAGCCGTAGCCGAAGGAGGTGTAGGGCCCGATCCAGACGTCCTGGGTCAGCTCCACGCCGTTGAGCTTGCAGAACTGGTTGAAGGGGAGCGCCAGATCCTTCAGATTGGGGTTCTCGCCGCTGATGGGCTCTCTCTTCGCGCTGCGCTGGGAGAAGCCGTCATACCGGCCCTCGGACACGCCGCGGTGGCCGTTCACGTCGTAGCCCTGATACTTGGTCTCCAGGATCTCGCCCAGCTTCTTGATCTGCTTCTTCATCTTCAGCAGGCGGGGGATCTTGAGGATGTTCTTCTTGGGCTCGAACGGCTCGATCACGTTGCCGTTGCCGTCCTTGTAGTTGCGGTTCAGCTTGGGACCGTCGTGGGTGATGCCGCAGAATTCTTCCACGTCGTGCACGGCGTAGTAGGAGGGGACGCCCATGATGGCGCCCATCTCATACCGGCGGCCGTTGTAATGCGGGGACCAGCACTTGCCGCCGACGCGGTCAAGCCGTTCCAGGATGGTGTAGTTGGTGTAGCCCTTTTGCTCGAGATACATACCGGCAGACAGGCCCGCGGGACCGCCGCCGACGATGCAGATGCGAATGTCTTTCTCCATAACGGTCTCTCCATCATCTGATTTTAAAAAAATTTTTAGAAAACGATAAAATAAACTTTCGTTTCCGAAATCATTATAGTATACTATTGTTAAAAAAGCAACACTTTTCAAGCATACTAAATTAAAATAGTAGTAAACCCGCGTGCGCGCGTTGCTTTTGCCGCGGTATCTTGGTATAATGAACTATCCTTGTAAACTGGGATAATAGAGGAAACGGTACAGCGTGATGAGATCTGCAAGCTTTGAAGAAATGCTCCGCCGCTGGGCGGAGACGACGCCGGAGGCTCCGGCCCTGCGCTTTGAGCGCGGCGGCGTCCGGCAGGAGCTGAGCTATGGTGCGCTGCTGGCCGCGGTGGAGGCCCGGGCGGACGTCCTGCGCGCGGCGGGGAAGACCTGTCGCGGCATCCTGTGCGACGGATCGCTGGACTGCGTGGTGGAGATCTTCGCCGCCGTCCGCGCCGGTCTGCAGACGGTGCTTCTGAACGGGAACGCGGAGCCTTATCAGCTCACGCTTACGGATGTGGACGGCCTCTGGGGCGATGAGGAGCTCGCGGAGGAGCTTGCCCCCGCGCTGACGGCGGGCGTCCGGGACGGCGCCGGCCGGCTGCTCTTCTTCACCTCCGGCACCACCTCCAGGACGAAGGCCGTCGCGCTGACGGAGGCGAGCCTCTGCGCCAGCGCCTATAACGGCGGGGCGCTCCTGCCCCTCGCGCCGGGGGACGTGCTGCTCTGCATCCTACCGCTGGACCATGTGTTCGGCTTCGTGTGCGGTCTTTTGTGGGGCCTTTCCTGCGGCGCCTGCGTGGCGTTGGGCCGCGGCGCGCGCCACTATGCGGACGACTGCGCGTTTTTCGAGCCCACGGCGCTTTCCGCCGTGCCGCTGCTGCTGGGCTTCCTGCTGCAGCGCAGGCTGTTCAATGCGGCGCTGAAGCTGGTGCTCATCGGCGCGGGCGATTGCCCGCCGCAGATACCGGCGGCGCTGAAGCAACTGGGCATCCGCGTCAGCTTCGGCTACGGCCTCACGGAGACGAGCTCTGGCGTGGCGCTTTCGCTGGGGGACGACCCCTACGCCATGACCGTCTGCCCCGACGATACCGTGACGCTCGCGCCGGACGGCGAGATCCTGGTCGCGGCGCCCACCTGCGTCATGCAGGGGTACTATAAGGACGCGGCAGCCACGGCGGCGGTCCTGCGGGACGGCGTCCTCGCCACGGGCGACCTGGGCCGCTTCGACGAGGCGGGCCTGCTCCACATCGTCGGCCGGAAGAAGGAGATCGTGGTGCTGGCGGACGGGACCAAGCTGTTTCTGCCGGAATATGAAAAAGAGCTGGCCGCCGCGCTGGGCGATACGGAATTCGCCGTCATCGAGCTGGACGGCGCGCCCGCGCTGGTGCTCCGCGGCGACGACGCGGCGCGCAGGGCGGCCGAGCAGGCGCTGGCGCCGCTGATGAAAACGATGCCCTACGGCCGGCGCATCGCGCGGTACTGCTGCGTGGACGGGCCGCTGCCCCGTACGGCTACGGGAAAAATAAAACGTTGGGAGCTCCAACAGAAGGTGAAGGGACTATGACGAGACAGGAGATTTTTGACCGGACCATCGAGATCGTGCACGAGTGCGTGCCGGAGACGGAGGGCCAGGACCTGCGGGAGGAGACCGTCATCAACACGGATACCGCCATCGATTCCATGGGCTTCACGCTGATCATCTGCCGGATCGAGGCGGATTTCGGCGTCAGGATACCGGACAGACAGTGGCAGAAGCTCTACACCGTGGGCGACGTGGTGTCCGCCATCGAGAAACGGATGAAATGAGCGCCATGGAGCCCTATGAGATCACCTACCGGGTGCTGGCCTCGGATACGGACGCGTACCGGCGTCTGCGGGTGAGCCGGCTTTTCACCATGCTGCAGGAGGCGGCCATCGCCCATACGGAGTTTTTGGGCGCCGGCCGGGACAAAACGCTGGACCGCGGCCTTTTGTGGGTCGTCACGCTGCAGCAGGCCGTCATCCGGCGCATGCCGGCGTATGACGACGTCATCCGGCTCCGTTCCCTGCCCGGGGAGATGCTGCACGCATTCTATCCCCGCCATTACGCGCTCACGGACGGGGACGGCGAGACGCTGGCGACAGCGTCGGCGCTCTGGGCGCTGATGGACGCCGAAACGCGCACGATGGTCTTCCCGGCGCAAAGCGGCGTCGCCATCCCCGGCGCAAAGCCGGCGTGGGAGACGTTTTTCCCCGCCGCGCCGAAGCTGCCGCAGGCGGCGGCGGAGCAGCGCTTCACGGTGCCGTACAGCTACGTGGATCTGAACGGCCACATGAACAACACGCGGTATTTCGACCTGGCGGAGGATCTGATGCCGCCGGCCCTGCGGGCGCGGCCCCTGTGCGAGGTGCGCACGGAGTACACCGGCGAGGCCCGCCTGGGCGAGACGATCACGCTGCAGACGGAGGCGCGGGAGGATGCGTTCCTGCTCTCCGGCGCGGCGGACAGGCGCCTTTTCCGCATAGGTATGCAGTACGCATGAGGGGAACGGATATGGATTATCAGATCATCGAAACGAAGGAGCGGCTGAAGGCCGATCTGGAGGCTGCCGCGCGCGGGAACCGGGCGCTGACGGCGGCGCACGGCTGCGTGCTGGTCAATTTGATGGGGTCGCCCGGCGCGGGCAAGACCTCCGTCCTGCTGCGCCTCGTCGAGGCGCTGGGGCGGGAGTACGCCATCGGCGTCATGGAGGCCGACGTGGATTCGGACGTAGACGCGAAGACCATGGCCGCCGCGGGCGTGCGGGTCATCCAGCTGCACACGGCGGGCCTATGCCATATGGACGCGGACATGACGGCCCGGGGCCTCGCGGCCATGGGCGTCGAGGGGCTGGACCTCGTTTTTCTGGAAAACGTGGGCAACCTGGTCTGCCCCGCGGAGTTCGAGGTGGGGGCCGACCTGCGGATGATGATCCTCTCCGTGCCGGAGGGGGACGACAAGCCGCTCAAATACCCGCTGATGTTCACCATCAGCGACGTTCTGCTCATCAACAAAACGGATGTGATGCCCGTTTTCGATTTCGACCTTGCCAAGGCGGAGGCCCGGGCGCGGGCCCTGAATCCGGCCGTCCGCTTCGTGCCCGTCTCCGCCAAAACGGGGGAGGGCTTCGATGCCGTGGCCGCCCTGCTGCGGGAGGCCGTTGAAAAAAAGAAGGTGCGCCATGAAGATCATTGAACTGGGTGCCAGCGTCACGGCCTCCAACGACCGGGACGCGGCGGCGCTGCGGGAGCGGCTGAAGGCGCGGGGCACGCTGCTGGTGAACGTGATGAGCAGCGCCGGCTCCGGCAAAACGACGCTCTTGTCCCGCCTCATCACCGACCTGCCGGAGCTGGCTGTCGGCGTCATGGAGGCGGATATCGAATCGGATGTGGACGCGCGCGCCATTGAGGCGCTGGGCGCCCGGGCCGTGCAGGTGCACACCGGCGGCATGTGCCACATGGACGCGGGCATGACGGCGGAGTCCGTCGCCGCGCTGGGGGACGAGACGCTCGACCTGCTGTTCCTGGAGAACGTGGGCAACCTCATCTGCCCGGCGGAGTACGATACGGGCGCGGGGAAAAACCTGATGATCCTCTCCGTGCCGGAGGGGGACGACAAGCCGCTCAAATACCCGTTGATGTTCCGAAAGAGCGACGCGCTGGTCATCTCCAAGCTGGACGCCGCGCCGTATTTTGATTTCGACCTGGAGCGCTGTGTCGCCCGGGTGAAAAAGCTGAACCCGGCCATCGCGATCTTCCCCGTGTCCGCCAAAACGGGCGAGGGCATGGCGGCGCTGGAGGCGTGGCTGCGGGACAGCGTACAGACGTGGAAAGCATGATCAACATAGATAACAGGGGGCCGCTATGAAACAACAGAAAAACCGCATGGTCAACGAGCGCGATTTCGTGCAGGATCCGCACTACGTCGCGCCGGACAAGGAGAAGGAGAAGCTGGTGCTGAAGCTGGGCACCATGATCACGGACCGCTATCTCGTGAAGTACACGCGGACCATGTCCACCGACGACCCGGAATACTGGGCGCTGGACGAGGTGCTGACGAAGGAGGAGGTCAAATTCCTTCTGAGCTTCAAGAAGACCCGCGTACCGTACGATCCGGAGACCATCGCCGCCCGCAACAACATGACCGTGGAAGAGGCGCAGAAGATGATCGACCACCTCTGCTGGGTCGGCGTGCTGGAGATGACCCGCGAGGGACCGGACAAGCGCAAACACTACAACGTGCCCATCTTCGTGCCCGGCTCGGCGGAGTTCATGATGATGAACGACGAGCTGACGGCGCAGCACCCCAATCTGGCCACGTTCTTCAACCTGATGACCCAGATGCCGCTGGAGAACGTCACGCCCATGATCCCGCCGGGAGGCGCCGGCGTGGGCATGCACGTCATCCCGGTGGAAAAGGCCATCGAGAGCGAGAACCAGTCGGCCAGCGTGGAGCATATCTCCCACTGGCTCAAAAAGTACGATAAGTATTCCGTCGGCCAGTGCACCTGCCGCAAGCAGCAGACCATGCGCGGCGAGGGCTCCGGCCAGATCAACGGCGAGTTCTGCATGGGCATGGGCGACATGGCGGAATACTGCGTCGACCGCGGCATGGGCCGCTACATAACCTACGACGAGGCGCTGGAGATCCTCCAGCGCGCCGAGCGCCACGGCTTCGTCCATCAGATCACGAACATCGACGGCGAGGATAAGATCGTCGCCATCTGCAACTGCGCGCCCGGCGTCTGCAACGCCCTGCGCACCAGCCAGCTTTACAACACGCCCAACATGTCCCGTTCCGCTTACCGCGCCCACGTGAAAAAGGAGAACTGCGTGGCCTGCGGCAAGTGCGTGGAGGTCTGCCCCGTGGGCGCGGCCAAGCTGGGCCAGAAGCTCTGCACGAAGCACGGCGAGGTGCAGTATCCCCTGAGCCCGCTGCCCGACGCGGCCAAGTGGACCGCCGACAACTGGAACGTCCATTTCCGCGAGGACGCGAAGATCAACTGCTACGACACCGGTACCTCCCCCTGCAAAACGGCCTGCCCCGCCCATCTCGCGGTGCAGGGCTACGTCAAGATGGCGGCGGAGGGGCGGTATCTCGACGCGCTGCAGCTCATCAAGCAGGATAACCCCTTCCCCGCGGTCTGCGGCGCCATCTGCAACCGCCGGTGCGAGGACGCCTGCACCCGCGGCACGGTGGACCAGCCCGTCTCCATCGACGAGATCAAAAAGTTCATCGCCGCCCAGGAACTCCATGCGGAAAAGCGCTTCGTCCCCGTCTGCGAGAAGGACGACGGCGGCATGTGGGGCCCGGACTATAAGATGGCCGTCATCGGCGCCGGCCCGGCGGGCCTTTCCTGCGCCTACTACCTGCGCACCCGCGGTTATGACGTCACCGTCTTTGAAAAGGAAGCCCGGCCCGGCGGCATGCTGATGTACGGTATCCCCAGCTTCCGGCTGGAAAAGGACGTCATCGACGCGGAGATCGACGTGCTCCGCCAGATGGGCGTCGAATTCCGCTGCGGCGTGGAGGTCGGCAGGGACGTGACCATCCCGTCGCTCCGCACGGAGGGCTATAAGGCGTTTTACCTCGCCATCGGCATGCAGGGCGGCCGCAAGGCCGGCGTGCCCGGGGAGGACGCCCGAGGCGTCGAGTCCGGCGTCGATTTCCTGAAGCGCGTTTATGAGGACAGCACGCTGAAGCTGGAGGGCGACGTGGTCGTCGTCGGCGGCGGCAACGTGGCCGTGGACGTGGCCCGCAGCGCCGTGCGCGCCGCCACCGGCAAGGTCACCATGCTCTGTCTGGAGAGCGAGGCGGAAATGCCCGCCGCGAAGGACGAGGTGGACGAGGCGAAGGAAGAGGGCATCACCGTGCTGAACGGCTGGGGCCCGAAGGAGATCCTCACGGAAAACGGCGCCGTCACCGGCATCGTGTTCAAAAAGTGCACCCGTGTTTACGACGAAGAGCACCGCTTCAGCCCGACGTATGACGAGAACGACACCATCACGCTGCCCTGCTCCACGGTGCTGCAGGCCATCGGCCAGAGCGCCGTCTGGGGCGAGCTGCTGAAGGATACCAAGGTGGAGTTGCGGCCCAACGGCACCGTCGTGCACGACCCCGTCACCTTTGAGACGGCCGAGCCCGATATCTTCGTCGGCGGCGACATCGGCCACGGCGCCCGCTTCGCCATCGACGCCATCGCCGACGGCAAGAAGGGCTGCGAGAGCATGCACCGCAGCGTCCATCCCGGCCAGTCCCAGCGTATCGCCCGCGACCTGCGGGAGTTCATCGAGCTGGATAAGGACGACATCGTGGTGGAGTCCTTCGATACCGCCAAGCGCCAGCTGCCCGGCCACAAGGCCGGCAAGGCCACGGAGACCTTTGCCGACCTGCGCCTGCCGCTGACGGAGGAGCAGGTGAAGATCGAGGCGGCCCGCTGCCTCGGCTGCGGCGCCACGGTGGTGGACGAGAACCGCTGCATCGGCTGCGGCCTCTGCACCACCCGGTGCGAGTTCGACGCCATCCATCTCTTCCGGGAGCTGCCGGACGCCTCCACCATGATCCGGTGCGAGGACAAGATGGGCGCCGTCGCCAAGTACGCCGCCAAGCGCGAGATGAAGATCCTGTTCGGGAAGAAGAGCTGACATGCATGAGATGGGGATCGTGCTCCATCTGGCCAAAACGCTGGATGAGACCGCGGAACAGGAAAAACTGACCTCCATCGGCAAGGTGGTTTTGCAGGTGGGGGAGGTGTCGGGTATCATGACCGACCTGTTCACCGACGCGTGGGAGTATTTCAAGGTGCGCCACCCCGTGCTCAAGGACAGCGAGCTCGTCCTTGAGACGATACCCGCCGTCACCTACTGCGACAGCTGCAAGGGCACCTATGAAACGGTGAAGTACGGCAAGGAGTGCCCCTACTGCCACTCCGGCGAAACGTGGCTGCTCCGCGGCAACGAGTGCATCATCAAGGAGATCGAGGCGGAATGACCGCCGTCGGGCGCGGCAAGCTTGAGGAGGGAGATCCATGTCGCTGACGATCCATATCTTTTACACCGGTCGGGACGGCGCCGCAAGGCGCTTTGCGGAGGAGATGGAGACCTCCGGCCTGGCGCGTTCCATCCGCGCGGCGGAGGGCAACCTCCGGTATGAATATTTCTTCCCGCGGAACGACCCGGAGACGGTGCTGCTCATCGACAGCTGGCGGGACCAGGCGGCGCTGGACCGCCACCACGGCTCGCCGGCCATGGCGCGTATCGCCGCGCTGCGGGAGCGGTATGATCTTCATATGACGGTGGAACGCTTCCGCGCGGCGGAGGACGCGCCGTCCGACGAGAGCTATATCAGACGGTAGGCCGGAGGCGCGGCGGTGGCGCTGCTCCCCTTTTCAAGACCTGCCATTTCCATCGGATGAGATCAAAAGAGCCGCAGAGATCGCCTCTCTGCGGCTTTTTTGCGGTAAAAACCGCCTTTTTGGTCCGAGTGACTGGTTTCGAACCAGCGGCCTCGTGGTCCCAAACCACGCGCTCTACCATCTGAGCTACACCCGGATGAACGGCCGCGCCGACAGCGCGGCCGTTTTTTATTATAGCATGCCGCGCCCCGTTTGCAAGCGCGGATGTGTGCGTCAGGGCGTCTGTCCCTGCCGTTCGAGCCGGCACCGGACGGTGACGTCCCCGTCGCCGAAGACCTCCAGCAGCGTCTCCTTCGCGGCGCCGCGTATCCTGGCGAGCCGTGTGAAGCTCCAGGTGTTCTCGTCATAGTAAATGGTGATCTGGTCGCCCTGGTACAGGATGACGTCGCCGGGTGCCGTCGTGATCGTCTCGTCGTTCCGCGGCAGCGGCCAGGGCAGGGGACCGACCTTTTCAAAGCTGCCGTAATCATGGAGCGCCAGCTCGATCTCGCCCTGCTCCAGCTTCTCGATGAACGCCTCCGCCGAGCTGTTGTCCTCAAAGTCCGCGTAGAAAACGGCGCCGCCGGCCTCGATACAAAGCACCGGGACGGAGATCGCCTCCGCTTCGCCCGCCGTCTCGCCGGATGGCTCCTCGCTCACGATCTCGCCTGTCCAGTCCAGGATCCCGCCGAATTCGTAGAGATCCGTATATCCCATGTCGGCCAGCTTCTGCGCGGCCTCCTTGCTGCGCCTGCCGCTCCGGCAGTAGATCAGGATACGCTGCCCCAGGTCCGGCAGCGCCTCCGGCGGCTCGCGGTCGATCGTCTCGTTGGGGATACAGACGGCGCCCGGGATATGCCCGGCGGCGAACTCATCCGGCCGCCGCACGTCCAGCACGACGCAGCCGCCCTCCGCCATCATCTCCCGCGCCTTTTCCTGCGATATCTGCGTATACGTGGGCATAGCCTCCGCTTCTCCTTCCGGCAGCATCCCGCCGCCGGCGCACCCTGCCAGCAGCAGGACGGCGAGCGCCGCGGCGATCCATACAGCGCGTTTCATCGTCATTTCCTCCGTGATCCGGCGTTGCCGCCATTATACCATGGCCGCGCCGCGGAGCACAAGCGGCAGGGCGCCGCAAGATAAATATTGTATGTTGTGTCCTGTTTGTGGTAAAATGGCGGCAAAAGACCATCGCCCCGGGCGGGGCACGGAGAGAACGCCATGCGAATGAGAAAAAAACCGAACCTGCTGCCGCGGATGGAAGCCTGCGCCGCGGTGCAGGTCAAGGAGCCGGAGGCCCTGTGCGGCCGCTGGCTGGCGGGGACGCCGTACAGGGAGCTGCGGGTGGAATTCGGCTGCGGCAAGGGCCGCTTCACGGCGGACACGGCCGCGGCGGAGCCGGACGTGCTCTTCGTGGCGGTGGAGCGCGTGCCGGACGCCATGGTCGTGGCCATGGAGCGCGTCTGCGCCCGCGGCCTTGCCAATGTCCGCTTCATCGATATCGACGCGGTGCACGCGCCGGAGATCTTCGCCCCCGGCGAGGTGGCGCGGATCTACATCAACTTCCCGGACCCGTGGCCGAAGAAAAAGCAGTTCAAGCGCCGCCTGACCGCGCCGTCCTTCCTGAAGCTCTACGAAACGATCCTCGCCCCCGGCGGCGAGATCTGGTTCAAGACCGACAACCGGCCGCTTTTTGAATGGTCGCTGGAAACGTTCGCGGCGAACGGCTGGCAGACGGCGGAGGTCACCTTCGACCTCCACGCGGACGGCCCCGTCGGCGTCATGACCGATTACGAGGCCAAATTCTACGGTGAGGGCGTGCCCATCGACCGGTGTGTGGCAAAAAAGGCGGTGCAAGGCGATGAAACTTAAATTCTGGATCGCGCTCCTCGCGGCGAAGCTGTCCGTCCCGGCGCTGAAGCTCACGCGCCATAAAGGGACCAACTTCCCCGGCGAGCTGGCGCTGAAGCTGTGTCCGGATTTCCTCAAATACGTGGCAAAGCCGGCGCATATCATCGCGGTCACGGGCACCAACGGCAAGACCACCGTGGCCAACATGACCTGCGACATCCTGGAAAAGGCGGGCCGCCGCGTGCTGCATAACCGCTACGGCTCCAACATCAATTCCGGTATCGCGACCTCGCTCATCAGCGGCGTCAGCCTGTTCAACCGCGCCCGATACGACCTTGCCGTGCTGGAGGTGGACGAGCGGTCCTCCAAGCGTATCTACCCCTATGTCAAGCCGGACTATCTCGTCATCACCAACCTCTTCCGCGACTCCATCATGCGCAACGCCCATCCCCAGTATATCGCGGATTTCCTGACGGCGGCGATCCCCGCGGAGACGAAGCTCATCCTCAACGGCGACGATCTCATCGCGTCCTCCGTCGCGCCGGATAACCCGCGGGTCTACTTCGGCATCGAGCGGATGGATACCGATCTGACCGCCTGCATCAACCTCATCAACGACGTGCGCGTCTGCCCGCGGTGCGCCGGCAAGCTCACGTGGGACTACGTCCGCTATCACCATATCGGCCGCGCCCACTGCGAGCATTGCGGCTTCCGCTCGCCGGCGTACGATTACGCGGCGTCCGCCGTCGACCTGGAGGCCATGACCATGACCGTGGCGGACGGCGCGGGCCGCGGCGCTTATAAGCTGCTCTCCAACAGCCTTTTCAACGTGTACAACATGGTGACGGAGATCGCGCTCCTGCGGGAGCTGGGCTTCAGCCATGCGGACATCGCCCGCCTGATGGACGGCGTCAGGATCGCGGAGTCCCGCTATCTGGAGGAAAGGGCGGGCAGCGTCAAGGTCGTCATGCAGATGGCCAAGGAGAAGAACGCCCTGGCCTGCTCCCGCGCCTTCGATTATGTCAGCCAGCAGCCCGGGGAAAAGGAGCTTTTCCTGATGATGAACTGCCTGGGCGACGTGAAGCACTGGTCGGAGAACGTCTGCTGGCTTTACGACTGCGATTTCGAGTTCCTGGCGCGGGAGGGGATCACCCACATCGTGGCCACGGGCGCGCGGTCGCTGGACTACCGGCTGCGGCTGCTGCTGGCGGGCGTGCCGGACGAGATGATCGACTGCGTGCGCGACGAGTTCGAGGCGGTGGACAAGCTCCGCTTCGCGCCCGGATCCAGCGTCTATCTGTTCTACGGCACCGATTCGCTGACGCTGGCCTTCAAGGTGCGGGACAAGGTGCTCCAAAAGGCAAAGGAGGTGGCGCAATGAAGATCGAGGTGCTGTATCCCGAGGTCGCGAACCTTTACGGCGACCTGCAGAACGCGCGCTATCTCGCCCGCAGCTGCGGCGCGGAGATCGTGAACACCTCCCTGGGGGAGGAGCCGCTTTTCGCCTCGGGCGACCCGGCGCTGGTCTATCTCGGCTGCACGACGGAGCGGGGCCAGTCGCTCATCCGCGACGCGCTGGAGCCGTACGGCGACCTGCTGAAAAAGCGGGCGGAGTTCGGCCTCCCCGTGCTGGCCACGGGCAACGCGCAGGAGATCTTCGGGGAGTATATCGAGGACCCGGACGGCTCCATCGAAAAAATGCTGGGCTGGTTCCCCGTCCACGCGGAGCGGGAGATGGACCGCCGCTACAATTCCCTCTACTGGGGCAAGCTGGAGGGGATGGATATCTTCGGCTTCAAAAGCCAGTTCGGCCATTCCGCGGGCGATAACGGCGCGGGCCTTTTCCGGACGGAGCGGGGCGCCGGTCTCAATCCGAACGTCAAGGCCGAGGGCCTGCGTCTCGGCAACTTCATGGCCACCTACGTGCTGGGGCCTCTCGTGATCCTCAATCCGCCTTTTGCCAAATACCTGCTGCGCCTCATGGGCGTGGCGGAGCCGGCCCTCGCCTTCGAGGAGGCCGCCATGGACGTCTACGAGCGGCGGCGGGCGGAATTCACCGATCCGAACACGGGCTTTATCTATTGACAAAGAGCAAAAAAACTCCGGAGCCGATGGCTCCGGAGTTTTCGTTTTGCTTACGTATCAGCCGCCCAGGTTGCCGGAGGTAGCTTCGCTGCCGCCGGTGGAGGGCTTCGTGCTGCTCGAGCCCGCGGGCTTGGTGGTCGTGGCGGCGGCTACCGCGGTGGTGGACAGATACTCGGTCTTCGTCCAGCCGTACTTGTCGCCGAAGTTGATGAAGGCCCACTGGCCGTCGATCGCGGCCACCTTCACGGCGTCGCCCTTCTTCACGGTGAAGAGGATGGGCTGGTTGGTGTCCTTGCCGGCGCGGACGTTCAGCGTCGTGGCCTTGACGTAATAGGTCTTATACTCGCTGAAGAGCTCTTCCGGCTTCTGCTTGAGCTCGCTGTGGCCGGTCAGATCGAGCCAGTAATCGTCCTCCACGGGGTCGGTCGTGGGCTGCTGCGCGGTCTGCTGGGCGGCCTCCTCCTGCGCCTGCTTGAGCTCGGCGATCTCCTGCTCCTTGGCGGTGCGGTACTCGTCGTAATTGGTCTGCAGCGCGTCGTAATCCTCGTTGGCCTCGTTCAGCTTCTTCTCCAGCTCGGTGATCTCGGCTTTATACTGCTCCACCTGTTCCGCCGCGATGTCGGCGTCGGCGGAGCCGTTGCCGGCCTTCACCAGGCGCACGCCCAGGAAGATGACGGCGGCGAGCATGATGACGGTGATGGCGATTATGCACCAGAAAAGAGCGGGCGGGATGACCATGCCGCTTTCTTCGTAGTATTCATCCTCCTCGGGCTCGGCGGCTGCGGCCGCGGCCGCACGCCGCGCCTCCGTATGGCGGGCGGGACGCTCGTCACGGACGGTATCGGCGTCAAAATCAAATCTATCGTCCATATCATGTGTCTCCTTATGTAAAATAGTGCATAGAACTACAAAATAAAGTGTACTGAAATTCGCTCCGTATGTCAATAGCTTTTGGCGAATTGGGGCGTTTTTTTGCCAAAATGGATTTGACAGGGGCGCGCGCCGTATTCTATACTCAAAGCGGGGAAAGGAGGGAGCTCGTATGCGCGGGAAACAGCGCGTCGCCGGCGCGAAGCGGTTCGCGGCGGCGGCCTCGGACGTCTATGCCTCGCTGCTGCTCACGGTCTTTTTCCTGGCGGTGCCCCGGGGCGGTTACCGGGTGATCGCCGACTTCAAGTTCACGCTTTTCCTCGTGCTGTCGCTGGGATATCTCGCGGCCATGGCCGGGTGCGGCCTCGCCGCGTTGGCCGGCGGCGCCCGCGTCAGTCTGCGGTGGGCCCTCGCGCCGGTGAACGCGGCGGCGCTGGCGTATCTTGCGCTGTCCGCCGTTTCGGCGATCCTGTCGCCCTACGGGGCGGAAACGCTCCTCGGCGGCACGCGGCATAACGGGCTTTTGACCGTCACCCTCTATGTGATCCCGTTCCTGCTCCTGTCCCGCTGGCTGGTGCCGCGGGAGCGCCATCTCTGGCTGCTGGCCCTCTCCGCCGTGCTCTGCTGTACGCTTGCCGCCATGCAGATCGCGGGGGCGAACCCGCTGGGGCTCTATCCCGCGGGGATGGACTTTTTCGGGGCCGACGTGCAGTACGACGGTATGTATATCGGCACCTTCGGCAACGCGGACATGGCGGCGGCGGTGCTTTGCGGCGCCTTCGCGGCGTTTTTGATGGCGGTGCTCCGCCGTAAGAAAGACGTGGAACTGCTCTTTTTTGTTCCGCTCGTGCTGCTCCTTTTCGTGCTGGTGCGGATGGGGGTCGCCTCCGCCGCGGTGGCGCTGGCGTGTGCGGCGCTGCTGGCCGCGCCGGTGGCGGCGGGCAAGCGGAAGCGGGCGCGGCGCGCGGCGTTCATCGTGCTGGCGGCCGTGCCGGCGGCGGTGCTGCTCCTTCTGTGGTTCGGCCGGTTCGAAAGCGGCGTTTTGTATGAGGCGTCGGCCCTGCTCCACGGACGGGGCGAGCCGCAGTTCGGTTCGGGCCGCCTCTCCGTCTGGCGGGCGGCGCTCGCGGCCTCGCGGGAACATCTGCTCTTCGGCACCGGGCCCGATACGTTCCGTTTCCTGGGGCTCAAGTTCCAGTCCGCCGCGGCGGACGGCGCGGTGCGCGATATCGCGGTCACCGCCGCGCACAACGATTATCTGAACATCCTGGTCGAGCAGGGGCTCCTGGCCCTGGCGGCCTGGCTGCTGCTGCTGGGCCTGCTGGCGGCCCGCTGGTACCGGAGGGGCGTCCGCCGCTCCGCCGCCGTCGCGGGCGCTTTCGCCGCTGCCTTCGCCGTGCAGATGGTCTTCGGCGTCAGTATGCCGCTCCATACGCCGTTTTTCTGGCTCGCCCTCGCTTTTATCGATCGAAAAGGCGGCTGATGTAAAACGTGCAAAACGGCGCGTCGTTTTTGGCGCAAAATCGCTTGTGCTTGACATTTTTTTGCGGAAAAGTTATTATAAATATACTGCGTTGTTTCAGCGCCTGTTTTGCTAAAAAAACGGTAAAAAGAGAGGAAATGATATCAAAATGGGTAAATTCTGTCCCAATTGCGGCCGTCCTTTGCACGAGGGCGAGATTTGCACATGTTTGCATGACGGCTCCGTCCCCGAAGCGCCCGTGACCCCCGCGGCTCCCGCCGCGCCGGAAGCTCCCGCCGCGCCGGAAACGCCTGCGGCAGAGCCGGTCCCGGCGGCGGCTCCTGCAGAGCCCGGCAAGGTCCAGTCGGCTGTCAAAGGCTTCATGTCCTTTTTCAAGCGCTATTTCGCCGACCCCGTCTCCGCAACGAAAGAGGCAATCGCGGGCGGCGATACGGCGAACGCCGGCATCGCGGCGGCGGTCTACGGCGTGGCCTGCTTCCTGCTGCTCTTCGTCGCCTGCAAGCGGCTTTTCGCCGTGATCGAGGACAGCATGGGCCGGCACGCGGAGTTTGAGGCGTCCATACCGTTCTTCGCGTTCCTGCTGTACAGCCTGCTGGCGGCGGCGATCGTCATCGCGCTGGCCGGCCTGGGCTTTTTCGTGGCGGCAAAGCTCGGCAAGAGGACGCTGGGCTTCCGGGAGGCGGTCATCGCGGCGGCCGTCAACACGATCCTGCCGTCCTGCGGCATCGTGCTCACCATCGTGTGCCTTTTCATCTCCGTCAAGCTGGCGGCGGTGGTCTTCGCGCTGATTTCCGTTGCGGAGCTGGTCCTGTTCGCGGCGATATCGCTCCGGGCGGTCGACATCGAGCTGAAGGGGGCGACGGTCGTCTGGCTGGCGCTTATCTGGCTCGTGGTCTCCTACGCGGGAGGCTACCTCACCTACAAGCTGGATTACAACGCGCTCAAGAAGGTCGAGATCAACGAGGTGGAGCTCGGCGATTATCTGGAGGAGATCGAGGATCATCTCGACGATCTGAAGGATATGGATGCCATGGACATCATCGACGATCTGCTCTGGTAACGCGCCATCGCAAGCGCCCCGCCGCCGGCGGGGCGCTTTTCTTTGGTTGCAAAGCGGTCCGGCGGATGATACAATATCTTTATAAAGACAAGCAGGCAAGGGAGGGAGCGTTATGGCTGTCAGGATCCTGCACGCGGCGGATTTCCACATGGACTCGCCCTTCGGCGCGCTGCCGGAGGAAAAGGCGGCGGAACGCCGGCGGGAGCAGCGGGAGCTGCTGAACGCGCTGGCGGACCGGGCGGAGGAGGAGCGGGCCGACATCGTGCTGCTGGCGGGCGACCTGTTCGACAGCGACGTGGCCTATTGGGAAACGCAGGAGACGCTGCTGGGGGCGCTGGCCGCCATCCGCGCGCAGGTGTTCATCGCGCCGGGCAACCACGACTATTACTGCGCGAAGTCGCCCTACGCCTTCCTTTCGTTCCCGGACAACGTCCATCTTTTCACCACGGCCGCCATCCGGGGCGTAGAGCTGCCGGAGCTCGGCTGCCGCGTGTTCGGCGCGGGATTCAACGCGTCGCTCTGCCGGCCGATCCTGCCGGGCTTTACCGCGCCGGACGACGGCATGATCAACCTGATGGTGCTCCACGGCGAGATGGGCGGCGACAAGTACGCCCCGCTGACGGAGGAGGACATCGCGGCCAGCGGGCTCGATTACCTGGCGCTGGGCCATGTGCACGCCTTTTCCGGTATCCGGAAGGCGGGCAGGACCTTCTGGGCCTATCCCGGCTGTATCGAGGGGAGAGGCTTTGACGAAACGGGCGACAAGGGCGTTATCGCCGGGACCGTGGACAAGGGGAGCTGCGCGCTCCGCTTCGTGCCCATGGGCGGGCGGCGCTATCACATAGAAGAGGTCGACATGAGCGGGGAGCAGGACGCGCTGGCCGCGCTGCGCCGCCGCGCCGCGGGCCATGAGCGCGACATCGTGCGCTTCATCCTGACCGGCGCGTGGGCGGGGAAAGCGGACGTCGGCGCGCTGACCGCCGCGCTGCAGGACAGCTTTTACAGCGTGTCCGTCAAGGACCGGACGGTGCCGACGCGGGATATCTGGGCCGGCTGCGGGGAAGATTCCCTCACGGGGCTCTTTCTGGCCCGTATGCGCGAGCGCTATGACGCCGGCGACGAGGCGGACAAGGCCCTGACGGAGCAGGCGGTGCGCTACGCGCTGGCCGCGCTGGAGGGGAGAGAGGGGGCCGACGTATGAAGATACGGAGCATGACCGCCACGTTCGGCAAGCTGAAAAACGCACGGATGGAGCTCGGTGACGGGCTCAACATCATCTGCGCCCCCAATGAATACGGCAAATCCACCTGGTGCGCCTTCATCAAGGCCATGCTGTACGGCATCGACACGTCGAGCCGCGCCAGCGCCGGGTTCATCCCCGACAAGACGCGCTACGCCCCCTGGGACGGCGGCGCGATGGCGGGCATGATGGACCTCGTGCACGAGGGGCAGGCCATCACCATCGAGCGCAAGGCGCTGGGCGCCGCGCCGATGAAAAATTTCCACGCCGTCAGAACGGGGACGGTGGATCTCATCAGGGAGCTGACCGGCGACAACGCGGGCGAGACGCTGACGGGCGTGACGGAGCGGGTCTTTGAGCGCACGGCGTTCGTGCGCCGGCCCGGCCTGCGCGTGGATCAGACGCCGGAGTTGGAAAAGCGGATCGCCATGCTGGTGGCCTCCGGCGACGAGGACGTCTCCTACACCGAGACGGACGAACTGCTGCGCAGGCAGCTGCGGGGCCTGGAATACAAAAACCGCGGCGCCATCCCCGCGCTGGAGGGCGAGCTGGCCGAGGCGAAAGAGAGGCTTGAGGCCATCGGGAAGATGAGCGACAATATCGCGGGCCTGCGCGATCTGACGGCGCGGCTGCAGCGGCAGGCGGCGACGCTGGAGGAGGATCTGAAGACCCATGACAAGCTGGAGGCGCGGGCGGAGGCCCGCCGCGTGGCCGAGGCGCGGGGCAAGATGAAGACCGCGGAGGCGGAGGCCGAGGCCATCCGCCGCGATCTGACGAGAAACGGGCGCGTCGTCACCCGGGAGGATCTGAACGAAGCGCGCACCGCCATCGCGGCCATCGAGCCGCTGCGGGAGGTGCGGGAAAACACCATCAAGGCGGCGTGGAGCGCGGAGCAGGCGCTGGCCGACGTCCGGTCGCGGGTGAAGCTGTCCCCGCTGGGCGGCCTGTCGCCGGAGGCGGCGGAGGAGCTCGCGGCAAAGGCGGAGACGCTGGAAAAGGCGAAGCCCGTCAAGAAAACGCCCTTCGCGCCCCTATGGGTCGCGATCGCGCTCATCGCGCTGGGGCTGGCGCTGGCCGCAGTCGGCATCATCGGGCCGCTGTGGTCCCGCGTGGCCGCGGCGCTGGGCGGCGTGCCCGCAGCGTGGGGCACGGCGTGCTTCGTCGCCGGTCTTGTCCTGGCCGCGGCGGGCGCGGCGCTCTTCTTCGTGCGCCGGTCGTCCCCCAGCGACGAGGCGCTGGCGCTGCACACGCTGCTGGCGCAGTACAAGGTGGGCTCCGCGGGAGCCCTTGCGGAGCTTGCGCGGCAGTACGGTGCGCTTTGCGGCGAGGCGGAAACGGCAGCCGCCGCCTCCGCCGGGGCGGAGGAGAGCCGCCGCCGGGCGGAGCAGGCCGCGGCCGATACGGAGGCCAGGGCCCGGGCCAAGGTGGCCGATCTGATGCCGGGCGTCACCTCCGGCGAGGCCATGGCCGCGGAGCTGGGACGGCTGGAAACGCTGCTCAACCATCTGACCGGAGCGGAGTTCGACGCGCTGGCCGCCAAGAACGTATACGAGACGCTGCTGGAGTCCTTTGACGGGGATCCGGACGCGCCGGAGGCATATATCCCGATGCCGCTGCGCAACCGGGCGGATACGGAAACGGCGCTCGCCAAGACGCGGGCCCAGCTGCAGGAGGCGGAGAGCGGGTACCACCAGGCTCTGGGCCAGCAGCGGGCCATGGGCGACCCCGCCGTGATCGAAGGCGAGATCGCGGACCGGGAGGAACGGCTGCGGGAAGAGAAGCAGAAGTACCGGGCGCTGGAGCTGGCCGTGAGCACGCTGGCGGAGGCCAACACCGAGCTGCAGACCCGCTTTTCGCCCCTGCTGAGCCAGCGGGCCGGCGAGATCATGCGGGAGCTGACGGGCGAGCGGTATGAAAAGCTGCTGTTCGACAAGAGCTTCGCGGCGGCGGCCAAGACCGTGGACGACGCGGTGCCCCGCGCGGCCATCACGCTGTCGGACGGGACGGAGGACGAGGTGTACTTCGCCCTGCGTCTCGCGATGTGCGAGCTCATGCTGTCGGAGGGGGAGCCGTGCCCCATCATCCTGGACGACGCCCTCGCCAATTTCGACGACGAGCGGTGCCGGGCGGCCCTGCGCTTCCTGGAGCGGGAGGCGGCGCGGCGGCAGATCATCCTGTTCACCTGCCACAGCCGCGAGGGGGAGATGGCAGACCCCGCCGCGTCAAAGATCATACGTGCGTAAGAAAAAAGACATAGGCCCATCCGACCGGATGGGCCTTTTTTTCACAAGGCACGACATAGCGGCGGCTTTTTTGCGTCTTTTGAGATGAAAGGCCTTTTAGAGCACCACGGAAAGGAGAGAAAGGGATGGACGACCAGGCGATCATCGAGCTGTATTTTGCCCGGGACGAGGACGCGATCCGCGAGACGAACCGGCGATACGGCGCGTACTGCCGGCGCATCGCCCTCAACATCCTCACCCTGCGGGAGGACGCGGAGGAGTGCGTCAGCGATACGTATCACGCCGCATGGAACGCCATGCCGCCGGCGCGGCCCGGCAGTCTGCGGGCGTTTTTGGGCCGTATCACCCGGAATCTCGCCATCACGCGGTATCGGGCGCAGCGCGCGCAGAAGCGCTTCGCCGGGCTGGAGACGATGCTCTCCGAGCTGGACGAATGTCTGCCGGCGCGGCAGGATACTGAGGGCGCCTTTGAGCAGGAACAGCTGGCGGAGGCCATCGCCGCGTGGCTGCGGAGCCTCGACGCGGACGGCCGGGCGCTCTTTGTGCGGCGGTACTGGTACGGCGACGCGGTGAAGACGCTGGCCGGCGCGTGCGGCGCGGGCGAGAACCAGACGGCGCAGCGGCTGCGGCGGCTCCGGACGGGGCTGCGCGCGGCGCTGGAGAAAGGAGGTTTTTCGGTTTGAGGACGATCGATATATACAATAGTATCACCATGCTGCCGGACGAGCTGGTGGACGAGACGGGGGCGCACCGGTTCCGCAAAAAGCGGGTCTGGGTGCGCTGGGCGGCCGCGGCGGCGGCCTTTGCGCTGGTCGTCGGGATCGCCGGAGCCGCCACGGGGCGGATACGGCTGTTTGGCGCGAACGCCGGCACCGGCGGCGGCGCGGGCGGCGAAAACGGCTACAGCTATATGTATTACGTCGGGCCGGTCCTGCCGCTGACGGCGACGGACGGCGCGGCGGGCGTCACGGCGGCAAGGCACGTCGACTTTGACTTTTCGCCCTACGCGACGCGGACGGAGCGCATCGAATACGAGGAGCCCTACGAATACGAGGCGTGGGACACGGAGGCCGTCGTCACCGATCGGTACACGCTGGTCAACGGGACTGGGGAGGCGCGGACGCTTTCGCTGCTCTATCCCGTGCCGCTGACGCTCAACGACCCGGCGGAGCGGTTCCCGACCATCACGGTGGACGGCGAGCGACGGGAGACGACGCTCTACGCCGGGCCGTATGCCGGCGGCTTTGCGGACGCGAAGGGCGACCACGACCCCGCGGAGCGGCTCAATCTCGACCAGGCGTCCAGCTGGGAGGCGTATGCTGCGCTGCTCGCTGACAGCCGCTATCAAGCGGAGGCGTTCGCGCCCGCGCCCGATCTGAACGTGCCGGTCACGGTCTATCGGGTGGACGATTACGTCGTCGCGCCGACGGACGCGGTCAATCCGTCGCTGGCGTTCTTCTTTACGCCGGGGGAGCAGAGCACGGTCATGACCTACGGCTCGAACGGCGGGTCGGACGAGCTGGGGCGCAGCTACCGGATCGTCGGCGGGCTCGGCAACGAGTATCGCCCGCCGGAGCCGGTCTACATCGTGGTGATGGGCGACGACATCGCGGACTACAGGCTGCAGGGCTACGCGAACATGGGCGGCGACGAGGGCACGGAGATCGACGTGACGGCGCGGGTCACGCGCTATGAGACGACGATGGAGGCGTTTTTGCGGCAGATCGTCGACGACTACGCGGAGACGTATCAGGTGCGGTACGGCACGTTCGGCGTTGCGGACACGGTGCCGCGGGAGATGCTCTATCGGCTGGCGGCGGAGCTGCTCGTCCGGTACGGCGTGCTGAGCGACGATCCGCGGGAGCGCTATTACGGCATGCTGGAGGAGGTCTTCGAGGCCTATATCATGCGGCGGGTGCTGTATCTCGCCTTCGACGTGACCATCCCGGCGGGCGGCAGCGTGGAGATCGCGGCCACCATGCGGCGGGACGGCAGCATGGATTACGTCGGGAACAAGAAGAACGTCGAGGGGTACGATATGGCGACGCGCCTTGGCTCGACGCTGACCTTCACGGAGCAGACGGCGTCCGTCAGCCATACGGAGGCGGTCGAGATCGTGAAGGACAACTTCGGCTTCGATCTTCCGAACGGGGTGACGGCGGTGACGCTGGATCCCGCCGGCGAGCATTACTGGATGCAGGTGATGAAAAAGCGGTAGGGGGGAGAGATCGCTGTTGACGCGGCGGGGGAAGAGGTTTATGATGTTCCCATGAAACGCGGCGGGCGGCCCGGAGACGTCTGTGGCGCGGCCGTCCGCTCAGGTAAGGAGGAACAGTCATGCTTGTCAATCTGGGAGAGATCCTGAAAGCCGCCGCGGAGGAAGGACGCGCCGTCGGTGCGTTCAACACGCCCACGCTGGAGGCGCTGAACGGCGTGCTGGACGCGGCGGAACGGCTGCACGTGCCGGTCATCATCGCGCACGCGGAGCTGCACGAGAGCGTGGCGCCGCTGGCGAAGATCGGCCCCGTGATGGTGGCGGCGGCCAAGGCCGCCAAGGTGCCGGTCTGCGTCCATCTGGACCACTGCGAGACGCTGGACTACATGGCGCGGGCGCTGGAGATCGGCTTCACCGGCGCGATGTACGACGGCAGCACCCTGCCCTATGAGCAGAATCTCGCAAACACGAAAAAAGCCGTCGCCCTGGCGAAGCCCTACGGCTGCGGCGTGGAGGCGGAGCTCGGCGCGATGCCCTCCCGCGAGGGAGGCGGCGCGGTTGCCGGCCCGGTCTATACCGATCCGGACGAGGCGGCGGCGTTCTGCCGCGAGAGCGGGATCGACGCGCTGGCGCCCAGCTTCGGCACGGCGCACGGTATCTACAAGGCCAAGCCCATGCTCGATCTGGAGCGGGTCAGGGTCATCGCGGAGAAGACGGGTCTGCCGCTGGTCATGCACGGCGGCAGCGGCGTATCGCCGGAGGATTACCGCACCGGTATCCGCAACGGTCTGCGGAAGATCAACTATTACAGCTATATGGCCAGAGCCGGCGCCGACGCGGCGCGGGCCCTGCTGGCGCAGGAGGGCGTGACGTTCTACCACGACGTCGCCTTCGCGGCGCAGCAGGCGATGGAGGCGGACGCCGAAAAGGCAATGCGCGTCTTCGCCGGTCTGTAAGAGCACGACAGCAAAAAGCCAACGAACGGACCGTTCGTTGGCTTTTTTGTTCTCTGTTTGCCCTGGGGCGGCGGGGAAGAAAACGCCGCCGCGGACGGTGCGCAGTCCGCGACGGCGTGGTGCCGGTGACCGGGGTCGAACCGGTACGATGTTGCCACCGAGGGATTTTAAGTCCCTTGCGTCTGCCAATTCCGCCACACCGGCTGATAACATTAGTATTTTAATGGAATGGTCCGGCCTTGTCAACGGAGAGTTTTGCGCCGCGCACCGCCGGCGGGCGCGAGGCATAGTATGGAGCGAGACAGGTAAGGGAAGGTCATGCTATGGATATCGCGTTTTTGGGCGGCGACGGACGCAGTGTGCGCCTGGCGGCGCTTTTCGCGGCCGACGGTCACGTTGTCCGCGCCTACGGAATGGAAAAAGCGGAGGGGCTTCCGGCGGCGTTTTGCCGCGCCTCCGCCGCGGAGGCGGCCGGCGGCGCCGCGCTTGCGGTGCTGCCGCTGCCTGTCTCGCCGGACGGCGTCTTGCTCACGGCGCCGTTCGCCGCCCGGCCGATATCCTGCGCGGACGCTGTCCGCGCCGTGCCTCCGGGCACGCTGCTGCTGGCGGGCAAGGTCTGCGAGGGCCTTGCGTCCGCGGCAGCGGAACGCGGTGTGACGCTCGTCGACTATTTTGCGCGGGAGGAGCTGGTCATCCTCAACGCCGACGCTACGGCGGAGGCGGCCGTCGGCCTGCTCATGCAGCGGCGGCAGCGCATGCTCGCAGGGATGCGGGTGCTGGTCGTCGGCTTCGGCCGTATCGGCAAGCTGCTCGCGCTGAAGCTGAAGGCGCTGGGCGCCGAGGTGACCGCGTCCGCCCGCAAGGCCGCGGACAGGGCGTGGATCCGGGCGCTGGGCATCGCCGGCGCCGATACGGAGCACCTTGCGGACCTGGGCCGCTATGACGCGGTGATCAACACCGTGCCGGCCATGGTGCTGGATGAGCGGCGGCTGCGGCTTCTGGACCGGCGCTGCTACTGTCTGGATCTTGCGTCGCTGCCCGGCGGTATCGATCTGGAGGCGGCGCGCACCCTGGGGCTCGCAGCGGAGCGTGCGCCGGGGCTGCCCGGCAAAGCCGTGCCGGAGAGCGCGGCGGTCTTCCTGCGGGATACGATCTATCATATTCTTACTGAACGGAGTGTACCCATTGAGTAAACTGCGCGCAGGGGTCGCCCTCTGCGGTTCCTATTGTACATACGATAAGGTCATGGACACGGTGGAACGGCTGGCGTCGGTCTATGACGTGACGCCCATCATGTCGGAGAACGCGTTTGCCACCGATTCCCGCTTCGGGCGGGCGGAGGACTTCCGCGCCAGGATCGAAAGGGCCGCCGGCAGACCGGTCATCCACACCGTCGCCGGCGCGGAGCCCATCGGGCCGAAGAAGCTGCTGGACGTGCTGATCATCGTCCCCTGTACCGGCAACACCATCGCCAAGCTGGCGGCCGGCGTCACCGATTCCTGCGTGACGATGGCGGCCAAGGCGCACCTGCGGAACGAGAGGCCGGTGGTGGTGGCGGTGTCGACGAACGACGCTCTTTCGGCCAACGCGCGGAACATCGGCGAGCTTTTGGCGCGGAAGCATTATTACTTCGTCCCCTTTTACCAGGACGATCCGCTGACAAAGCCCAATTCCCTGGTCGCGGACTTCTCCCTGATCGAGGAAACGGTGGCTGCGGCGATGGAGCAAAAACAGCTGCAGCCCTTGCTTTGCAAGAGGTGAAAAGGGATGGCGGTCCCGGCCCGGGACCGCCATTTTTTCCCAGTTGGGTTACATAAAATTATTTTTTGAGAAATCTTCAAAAAAGTCCAAAAAAAGTGTTGACAATGCCTTTGGCGGGTGTTATATTAGTCGAGCACCCCCAAAAACGGGGTCGCTCAAAACGGACAGGCAGCTGTTGGTTTTGACTGCACCTTGCGAATTAAACAATGCGAGAGAGCACCAAGGAAGGGCCCGTCATCCGAGAGATCGGATGGGGGCGATTCTAATGAGCGAAGCTAAGATTTAGCTTTCAGAAACGGTTTTTGCACGAAAG
>Ga0208297_1000426_pt1 | contig 88647 bp, 82 predicted proteins | sample LMS_cellobiose_e_FD_187367 | JGI IMG/M metagenome (GOLD analysis project Ga0208297, IMG submission 187367) | Rumen-fistulated moose microbial communities from Alaska, USA - LMS_cellobiose_enrichment (SPAdes) (version 2) | ecosystem: Host-associated > Mammals > Digestive system > Stomach > Rumen... | reverse complement strand
TGGGAGAGCGTTCGGTTCGCATCCGAGAGGTCGAGGGTTCGAATCCCTTCGGGTCCACCAGAAAACCTCTTTTGTCCATCGCGGCAAAAGAGGTTTTTCGTTTGTTCCCACATCTGTTCTGTGATCCCGTCTGCAATCCGGGATCGCAGAGCCGCCGCAACGGCAGATCGGAGGACCAATGAACCGACAGGAATTTGTGGATAGGCTGGAATCGTTCGGGTTTCCGAAATCGGAGTATATGATCCTTTCCGGTGGTTCTCTGCTGCTGCGGGGACTGCGGGAGAGCACGGAGGATTTTGATCTCTGTGTGTCAAAAGCGCTGGCCGAACGGCTGGACCTCAAGCGTTGCCCGCAGGACAAAAGCGGTTGCTATGTCCCCTTTGAAAACGTCCAGATGACGGCAAATCTGGGCAGCCGGCCTTTCGAGCTTGTCGACGGGTTCCAATGCGAGACGCTGGAGAGCATCCTCGCTTTCAAGCGCAGGCTGCTCCGACCCAAAGACCTGCGCGACATTGCGGTCATCGAAGCGAAGCTGAACACAAAAGCAGGTTCTTGACAGAGCCCTGTTGTTCATCCGTCCTGCGCTCCGCTGCGGAAGCCGATGCGCTCACCGGTCTGTCCAACCGATACGGTATGGATCGCTATATGCTTAAGAACGGCAGGGACAGCCGTTCATCCGCGCCCTTGCTGGAAATACCTGAAAGCAGAAACCTGACGCTTCCGTGACGCTGTCCCGCGGCACGTGATTTCCCCTCGCGTCAGAAAAGGAGCGTAAAAATGTCGTCGAGCAAATCATATCTCGAGTATATCCAGGATCAGCTTTCCGGCCTGGACGGCGTCACCTGGCGCGCCATGATGGGAGAGTACATCCTCTATTACCGGGGAAAGATTGTCGGCGGGATCTACGACGACCGTTTTCTCGTCAAGCCGACGCCGTCGGCCGTTTCCATGCTGCCGTCGGCGATCCTGGAAGCGCCGTACGCGGGCGCGAAAGAGATGCTGCCGGCAGACCCCGATGACCGCGCCTTTCTGGAGGCTCTGCTGACCGCCATACACGACGAACTCCCGGAGCCGAAGAAACGCAAGTAGTCTCCGCTCCCGGCGCAATGCGGCCGAACAGCCGAATTGAACCCCAAAAGAGAGAAGAGGAGCCATCCGCTCGGATGCCTCCTCTTTTGTTGTCTTGCGTCAGTCGATGAAGTCCGGCGCTGGTGTAAAAAGGAAGTCAGCGCTGCGGGTCGCAGGACAGTCGGCGGCATGGTATGGTTTTTTCGCTGACGCGGCGATATGTTTTCCATTGCCGTTCCGTCGTTTTTGTGCTATGCTGTAGAAAACAGGTCTGTCTCCGCTGTGCGGACAGCGCGGACGGAGACGGGGGACCGTGCGAGCACAACGGAGGGTTCTGCATGAAAAACGATCTGGAAACCAAAATCTTCAAGCTTGGCTTCGGCCTGATGCGGCTGCCCAAGCTGCCGTCCGGACGCATTGACGTGCAGCAGACCGCGGATATGGTGGATCTGTTTCTTGACGCCGGCGGCACCTATTTCGATACCGCTTATGTCTATGACAACGGCGAGTCCGAAGATACCATCCGCCAGGCGCTGGTAGAGCGCTACCCGCGGGAACGCTACACGCTGGCCACAAAGCTGAATGTAGGGCGCAGCAAAGACGAGGCGGACGCAAAGCAGCAGTTTTACACAAGCCTGGAGCGGACCGGCGCTGGCTACTTTGATTTCTATCTGCTCCACGCGATCACACGGGACAATTATGAAAAGTATGACGAGTATCGGATCTGGGACTATGTCAAAGACCTGAAAGCGAAGGGCCTCCTCCGGCATTACGGCTTTTCCTTCCATGGCGATCCGGAGCTGCTGGAGAATCTCCTGGCGGCGCACCCCGACGTGGAGTTCGTTCAGCTGCAGCTCAACTATGCCGATTGGGAAAATCCCGGCGTCGCCTCGCGCCGCAACTGGGAGATCTGCAAGGCGCACGGCAAGCCGGTCATGGTGATGGAGCCCGTCAAGGGCGGCATTCTGGCCGATCCGATCCCGGCCGTAAAGGCGATCTTTGACGAGGCGAGCAGGGACCTGTCCTACGCGAGCTGGGCCATCCGCTATATGGCCGGCAAGGAGAATATTTACGTCGTGCTCAGCGGTATGAGCAGCCTTGCCCAGATGGAGGATAACCTCAGCTACATGCGAGAGTTCCGGCCTCTGAGCGAGCGCGAGGAGGAAGTCATCCGCCGGGCGCAGGCGGCGCTGGACGCGGATCAGTCGATCCCGTGCACCGGATGCCGCTACTGTACCGACGGCTGTCCCATGCAGATCCCCATTCCGGACATTTTCACCGTCTCGAACCGCAGCGCCGGCAGCCCGAGATTCCGCACAGTCCGGGAATACGGCATCGTTACCCAGAGCAAAGGCCGGGCGAGCGACTGCATCCAGTGCGGACAGTGCGAGGCGGCCTGCCCGCAGCATCTCCCGATTATCGAGCTGCTGGAGCAGTGCAGAGACATGGAGGCCTGAGCGCCGTTTTGAAGCGCCCGTGAGAAAGGGCGTCCTCGCGCCGGTATTCCGGTCCCTCTCTGCGCGCACGCGAAGAAAAAAGGCGGCAATCCGAACGGATTGCCGCCTTTCGCCGTTTTTCGGGCGTCGAAACACCAAAAAATGTAAAAATCACCTTGAACTGAGAGGATTGTCTGTTGTATATTATGAATAATAAATGTATCTGATCTGGAGCCGGATCGGCATTCGCAGCGGTTCCTTTTCGTACTCGGAGACGGAGGTATACAATGAACGTGCATTTTCTCCGCAGCCTGCGCAGACAGGCGGCGGCAGCTCTGGCGTTTCTTCTGCTGCTGCCTGCGATCCCCGCCGCGCGCGCCGAGGTCGTCTCAGACCCGACCGGGCAGGGTGTCGGCTTCAGCTCGGTGCTGTATGACAATTCCAGCGGTCTGCCCACCTCGGAGGCAAACGCCATCATCCAGTCGCCGGACGGCTTCATCTGGATCGGCAGCTACAGCGGCCTGATCCGCTATGACGGCAACACCTTCTACCGGTACGACGCCTCGTCCGGCGTCTCCAGCGTGGTGAGCCTGTTCAGCGATTCGCAGGGCCGGATCTGGATCGGCACCAACGACAGCGGCGTCGCCTGTCTGGAGGATGAGGTGTTCACTTTCTACAACCGGGAGGCTGGGCTGAAGTCCTCCTCTATCCGCTCCATCACGGAAGATGACGACGGGAACATCCTGATCGCCACCACCATGGGCATCGCCTACATAGACGAGACGAACACGCTCCGCGTCATCGACGACGCGATGGTGAACAAGCAGTACGTCTGCGAGCTGGTTAACGGCCCCGGCGGCGTCATCTACGGCGTGACGCTGAGCGGCGACGTGTTCACCGTCGAGCAGCGGCGGGTCAGTGCGTATTACAGCGGCTCGGAGCTGGGGCTCGGCTCCATCTACACGGTGTTCCCGGACCCGGTACATCCCGGCTTTGTCTATCTGGGTATGCAAGAGGCGGAGGTCGTCTACGGGGACATCACGCGCGGGATGCCCGGGGCAAAGCACATGTCCACCGCGCCGCAGAACACGGTCAAATGCATCCGGATCGTAAGCGGGCAGGTCTGGATCACCGCCGACAACGGCATCGGCTATTTTGGGGAAGACGGGAATTACGTGCAGCTCATCGACCTGCCCATGACGAACTCCATCGACCACATGATCGTGGACTATGAAGGCAACCTCTGGTTTTCCTCCTCCCGGCAGGGCGTCATGAAGATCGTGGAGAACCGGTTCACCGACGTTTCGGCCCGGGCAAAGCTGGACGCCATGGTGGTGAACACCACCTGCAAATGCCGGAACGATCTGTACATCGGCACCGACCGTGGCCTCGTGATCCTGGACGCCGACTTCCAGCCGTTTGAAAATGAACTGACCGCGCTGCTGGAGGGCGTGCGGATCCGCTGCATCCGGCAGGATTCCGCCGGGTATCTCTGGCTCTGCACCTACAACGCCGACGGCCTTGTGCGCTACGATCCGTCCGCGCAGACCTGGCGGTTCTACAATGAGGAAAACGGTCTTGCCTCCAACCGGGTCCGCATGATGACGGAGCTGTCGGACGGGACCATCGCCGTGGCCACCAACGCGGGCATGAATCTGATTTCCGGGGGCGAGATCATCGCCGTCTACAACGGCGCCAACGGCATCAACAATCTGGAGATCCTGTGCATCGAGGAGGGCCCGGACGGGAAGCTCTATCTGGGCAGCGACGGCGACGGCATTTACGTGGTGGATGGCTCCAAGGTCTCCCGCCTGGGTCTTGCGGACGGACTGCGGTCCGAGGTCATCCTCCGGCTGAAAAAGGACCCGGCCGAGGACGACCTCTACTGGATCATCACGAGCAACTCCATCGCCTATCTGCGCGGCGGCGTCATCACCACGCTGTACAATTTTCCCTACTCCAACAACTTTGATCTGTTTTTTGATGTGATCGGCCGGGCCTGGGTCATCAGCAGCAACGGCATCTATGTGGTGAACAAATCCGACCTCTTGGCGGACACACCCTTTGCATACACGTTCTACAACACGAAATCCGGTCTGACCCGGGTGGCCACCGCCAACTCCTACAGCCACTTCGATCCGGACGGGACGCTCTATATGGCCTGTTCCACCGGCGTTGTCAGCATGAACATCAACGACGAACGGGATCACGGCGCCGATGTGCGCCTCGCCGTCCCCTTCCTCACGGCCGACGATGCCTACATCGGCCTGCACGGCGAGACGGAGGTCCACATTCCCGCGAGCTGCAAGCGTCTGAACATCTACGCCAACGCCTTCACCTACGCGCTCGACGACCCGCATCTGAGCTACTATCTGGAGGGCTTCGACGACGCGCCCATCGAGACGACGAAGCAGGAGCTCGGATACGCCAGCTATACGAATCTGGCCGGCGGCACCTACCGCTTCCACCTGTCCCTGCTGAACACGCTGACCGGGGAGACCGACAAGACGCTCACCGTCACCATCATCAAGGACCGCGCGTATTACGAGCAGCTCTGGTTCTGGATCGTCTGCGCGGCGCTGGGCGCGGCGCTCGTGGTGGGCGTGACGCTTCTCATCAACCGCCGGAAGACCCAGGCGCTGATCCGCAAGCAGAAAGAGACCAAGGAGCTGGTCAACGAGATGACCCGCGTGTTCGCGGAGTGCATAGATCTGAAGGACGCGTACACGAACGGCCATTCTGCGCGCGTGGCCAAATATACGCTCATGATGGCTGAGAAGCTGGGCAAGAGCAAGGAGGAGCTGGAGGACATCTACAACATCGCCCTGCTCCACGACATCGGCAAGATCGGCATCCCCGACAACATCCTGAACAAGCCGGGCCGCCTGACGGACGAGGAATTCGCGGTCATGAAGAGCCACTCGGCGCGGGGCTATGAGATCCTCAAGGAAGTCCGGATCGCGCCGGAGCTGGCGCTCGGCGCCGGCTATCACCACGAGCGACCGGACGGGAAGGGCTACCCCCGCGGCGTCAGCGGGGACGAAATCCCCGAGATCGCGCAGATCATCGCCGTGGCGGACACCTTCGACGCCATGTACTCCACCCGTCCCTACCGCAAAAAGCTGGCGCTCAGCACCGTGGCTGCGGAGATCGAACGCGTCGCCGGCACGCAGCTCAGCCCCCGCGTGGTAAAAGCGTTCATGGAGCTGGTGAACGAGGGCGCTTTTGACGAGGCCGGCAAGGACGTCCAGTAGCAAGGCCCGTTCCCGGCGGCACGCACAGAAGCACACAAGGCCCGTTCCGCACGCGGAACGGGCCTTGTCTTTTCCGGAAACGGGTGCTATAATAATTAGCATCATACATTTCCCGCCGTGCTCGGGAAATGCTTTTGACGGACCACACTTGAAAGGAGCGACAAATATGGCAGAAAAAAAGTTTGATCTGGAATCGCTGAAGCTGCCCCCCTATCGCAGCGCGCCCTATCTGCAGCAGGACTCTCTGCGCAACCGCAGGATCGGGGACGTCTGCACCGGTTACTCGTTCCAGCTTGGCTCCATGAGCTACCGCGGCGTCTGGGTATCCACCATTGAAAAGCTGGAGCTGAAGGTGGACGGCGAGGAGATCCCGGAGGACCGGATCGTCTTCTGTGTCAACGGGAAAAAGTTTCTGGCGCCGCAGCTTCGGGAGCTGTTTGCCGAGTTCTGGCATCCGCTGGAACCAGCAGAGGTCCTGATTTATCAGCTCGGCGGCCTTTCTGAAGGCACGCACGAGGTGGATATGACCGTCTGGCGCCGCAACGACTTCGGGTATACGCACGAGTTTCCGGCAACGCCGAATCGCGACTGCCGGACAATGACGCTGCAGAAGTGAGGGGGAACAGAGATGGGAAACATGAAACACAGCATCACCTATTATGGCTTCGGACAGAAATGGAGAGACCGGATCTACAGCTTTGAGGATCTGTTCAAGATCGCCGGCCGTCTGGGCGGCGACGGCATCGAGCTGGTCCCGGTGCAGATGGTCCCCAACTATCCCAATCCCTCGGACGCGTGGGTGGACTACTTCAAGCAGCTCTGCGCGGACAACAATCTGAACCCGGTCTGCTACAGCGTGTACATCGACAACGGTATGCACTACGGCCGCGTGCTGACGGAGGCGGAGCGCATCGCTTGGACGATCAACGACATGGAATTTGCCAAGCGGATGGGCTTTTCCATCGTCCGCAGCCAGCACTCCTTGATGCCGGAGACGCTGGAAAAGCTGATGCCCTACTGTGAAGCATTGGGCATTCATCTGGCGCCGGAGCTGCACGGCCCTCACGTCCCCTCTACGCCCGTTTGGCAGGAGTATCTGGAGCTGTTTGAACGCAAAGGCTCCGCCTACATCGGCGTCGTTCCCGATTTCAGCAGCTTCAATGCCGCGCCGCCGACTACCTATCTGAACACCATCCCCGACGACGTCTGCGACAAGGCGCTTCTGCTGCGCGCGCGGGATCTGTACGAGGATACCGACATGCCGGAAGCGGAGATCGCGGACTATGTGCGGAAAAACGGCGGTACGGAGACGGATCTTGCGATTCTGGATGCAAAGCTCCTGAACGCCCGGCAGCACTTCCTCCGGCACAGCGTGGACTTTGAAGGGCTTGCGCGCCTGCTGAAGTGGACCAAATACATGCACGGCAAGTTCTATTACGTGGACGAGAATCTCGAATCCAAGGGCATCCCGTATCCGAAGCTGATCAAGATCGTCAAGGAAGCCGGGTATACCGGGTTTATCGCCTCGGAGTATGAGGGCAGCCACTATGATCCGACCCTCAGCGACGAGGACCAGATCGCCCGGCACATCCAGATGCTGGAGAAGCTCTGGAACGAGGCATAAGCCGCTGCATGCGGAAACATATCCATACAGCAAAAACGCGCCGCTGCGGATTTCCGCAGCGGCGCGTTTCTTTCCTCTTTTCGCTTATTCCAGCCCGTAGAGGTCGGCGTATTTCTTCTCCAGATAGTCCGTGTACGCCGTGGGATCAAACTCCGCCCCGGCGGCCATGCGAAACAGCTCCGACGGCTTATACAGAGATCCGTACTGCCAGATCTGCTCCCGCAGCCACGCGTTGATGGGCGCGAAGTTGCCGCGGCGCAGGCAGCCGTCCACGTCCACCGTCTCCCGCATCCGCTTCAGGAACTGGACGCCGTAGGCGCTGCCCAGCGCGTAGGACGGGAAATAGCCGACGCTGCCGCCGGACCAGTGGCTGTCCTGCAGGACGCCGCGCCGGTCGTCCGGCACGTCGACGCCCAGATATTCCCTGTACAGCCGGTTCCACTCCCCCGGCAGATCATGGACCTCCAGCTCTCCGGCGAAGATCCGCTTTTCCAGCTCATACCGGATCATGACATGCAGGCAGTAGGTCAGCTCGTCCGCCTCCGTGCGAATCAGGGACGGCTCCGCCCGGTTCACGGCCCGGTACAGGTCCTCGGCGGTATATCCCCGCATCTCCGCCGGGAAGGCCTCCTGCAGGATCGGGAACAGATATTCGCAGAACGCACGGCTCCGGCCCAGCAGATTCTCATACAGCCGGCTCTGGCTCTCATGGATGCCCATGGACACGCCGCCGTCCAGCGCGGTATAGGCGAGGTCGTCTCCGCTGCCCGTGTCGTAGAGCGCGTGCCCGCCCTCGTGGATCACGCTGAACATGGAGTAGGAGAAATCCTCCTCGTAGTAGTGGGTGGTGATACGCGTGTCGAAGTGCGACCCCAGACTGGTCGTAAAGGGATGCTCGGTCGTGGCAAGCCCCACGTGCTCCGTATCCAGGCCGAGGATCTGCATCAGGCGGCGGGACAGGGCCGCCTGCTGGTCGGCCGGGAAGCTGCCGTGCAGCATGTCGTTCGCGAGCTGCGGCCTTGCCTGCACCCTCGCGAGCAGCGGCACGATGTGCGCCCGCAGCGTGTCGAAGAACGCCTCGCACTTCTCCTTTGTAAGCCCCTCCTCGAAACGGTCCAGCCAGAAATCATAGGGGTCCTTCTCTGGCGCGCAGTATCCCGCGACCTTCTTCTGCGCGGCAAAGATCTTCTCCAGCACCGGCTCAAACAGGGCAAAATCGCTGGTCTCCTTGGCGCGGTGCCAGATGTCGTCCGCCTGCACCAGCAGCCGCTGGATCTCGATGTATTCCTCCATCGGGATCTTCTGCATCATGCGGATGTCCTTCAGCAGCAGCTCCACCTGCCGCCGCTCCCGCTGCTCCAGCGCCCCGCGATTCGCATCCAGAAACTCCAGCAGTTCGACGGCCTCCCGCCCCGTGCTCAGGATGTACATCTCCTCGCTCAGGATCGCCAGGGTCTGTTCACGGTTTTTCGCCGTCCCTTTCGGCGCGGTGGTCGCGCCGTCATAGTAAATCAGACTGCAGGCGTGATCGTACGCGCTGGTTTTCTGCTGCAGGGTCTTCAGGTCTTCTCTCGCTTTGTCCAGCGTCATCGCGGTTCCCTCCGTTTTCACTTCTATCCGATTGTTCTCCCAGCGTGTGTCCTCCAGCATCTGCAGCAGTTGCCGGTAATAGCCGCCCAGCGTCTCCTCCAGCTTCTCCGGCGCCCGGAGCACCACCGTGACCGGCTCCGATTCCGCGCTCAGCAGATCGTGCAGCGCGTCGAGGTTTGCCCCGTACCAGTCGGGAAAGCCCAGCTGCTCCCGGAACTGCGCGTGCAGCGCCGACCGGTCGGAAATCTCCGTTCCGTTCAGAACGACTGTTTTCATCCGCCCGCCCCCTTAATAAAGCTGCGTGAACGACGCATAGTGGTCCGCGGTATACCAGATGCTGCCGTCCTCTCCGTAGATGATCCGCTCCGCACCCCGGAAGCCGCCAGCGTAGTTCACGTCGCACTCCCGGTATCGAGTCCCGGCGGGCAGCAGCCCCTCGTAGTTCCCGAACCGGTCTCCGCCGATGCTCTTGCCCGGCGCGACTTGCCAGAGATTTCCTTTCGCGCTGTCCCAGCCCAGATCCCGGGCCTCGTTTTTCGTGATGAAATTGGAGGGCAGCCGCCCGTACAGATGGAGATACGCCGCCACGTCCTCCGGTGCCGTATACTCGCCGTCCTCGTCGATCTCCGGCGCCGCCTCCGACGGTTCCGCATCGGGCGCAGACGCCTCCGGTCCAGCGGGAGCCCCGTCCTCCGCGGCCGGGGTCCCCGGCACGGCCGACTCCACCGGCAGGATGTATTTTGTGGGTTCATCGGGCAGTCCTGCGCCGCCGAGGTCTGCGCCGCAGGCCGCCAGGAGCAGCGACAGCAGCAGGGCGGACACAAGCAGCAGCGACAGCGCTTTTTTGTTTTTCATGGTCTTCCCTTTCTTCCCGAGTGGCATCTGCCGTAAATTGTACCCCATCCGGCCGGATTTCGCAAGTCCCGCGGTTCCATTCCCGGCGCATCGAACAATATAATGGGCAAATAGCCGATGAGAGGGCACTGCCGGAAAAAAGGCAGATCTGCACGTTACAGAAGCACGGTAAAGCGGAAAACATTATAAAGGATCGTGATGACTGTCAGGCAGACAGACTGAACCGCCCCAAGCACGTTGGGGTTTGCAAACCCTGTCCGCACCCGCTCAAAGAGCCACTTTCCCAGCAGTCCGCCGAAAACAGCGCCAACGGCCAGCGGCGTGCTGGTACGCACGTTCAACAGAATGCCGTCCTTGCGGGTGCGGATCAGAGAGGAAAACGACATGGCCAAAACCGTACAGTCGGATAAAAAGCTGACTGTTTCCACTGGAAGCAGATGGAGCATATCCACCACGGGTTTGACCATCACACCGCCGCCAAAGCCGGCAACAGCCCCGCGGAGGAAGCTGCAAGGCTAATTGCGAGCAAAATGAAAATCATAATTGTTTTTCAACCATTCAGCCAGCCGTTTGATTTGCTCTGCTTTGGTTTTGCAGATCCGTGTTCCGTGCGTCGATTCGTTTATTCCCGTAATACAGGATCAGATCTGCGCCGACCATCAAAAAGTTCAGCACGTAAAAAAACAGTACATACCATTTGCTCCGGATATGCAGCATGTAATCTGCATTCACGAATTTTGATACGATTCCGGCAATATATCCGAAAAAAATCAGGCATAAGAAGCCGAGGCTCTTCCCTTTTGTCGTTCTTGCCCTGTAGGACTTTATCACATTCAGCGGCCACGAAGCCCCAAAGCTTACAATCATCAGAATTTCAAACAGTTCTGCCATCGTTTTCCCCTTTCTTTCAGCCAACTTATGAACAAAAGAGGAGGCGGAGCTTGCTCTCCCCTCCTCTTTTGTTTAATCCAAAACCCGAAATATAGAAGCCTGCTTTTCAGCCGGCAAAATCCGCTACCGCATCTGCATAAAGCGCAACGTATTCGTCAAGACCTGCGCTCTTTGCCTTTGCAATAAACTCCTCATAAATCTGATCGCTGTAAAACCCTGTATTCAGCTGTCCGTAATACTCGGCTTTCACCGCCGAAAGCGCTGTAACGAGGTTTGTTGCGTTCGATATATCGACGGCAAGCCCGGCATACGGAGAGATGGTCCCTTTCTTGAACAGTTCCATGGCATAATCCCAGTATCCAGGACCTTCCGTATCCCACGAGGGCAGGAGGAACGCATTGCCGCCCCAAAACGCCGGACCGCGATAGCCGCAGCTCATCGCATCTTTTCCTTCGAAGTAACTGAGCGTACCATCGTCATTCACGACATGGTGCACCCCGGCGACGCCGTAACAGAAAAGGGTGATCAAGTCTGCGTTCGTATAGAGCTCCTGAATGACACGGATTGCCGCTTCGGGGTTCTCGGAAGAAGCCGGAACCGCAATGTTGAACTTGCGAACGGAAGCAGTTGTAATCAGGTGGGGATAGATCTCAACCGGCATGGCTTCCGTACCGAAAGCGTTGGTGTTGTTGGGTTTCACGCTGTGGCCTTCGCCATCGACAAAGAACGAAGCAAACAACCCCTCCTTTACGCCGGTCTGGCCGGTCTGCCCGGTAACATAGAGCATATCGGTATAGATATAGCCGGCCTCTGCCCACTTGTTGAGCAGCTTGAACTGCTCGACCATTTCTGGCCGCTCCCAGGTAGAGGAGACCTCTCCGGTCTCGGGAATCGCGCACACGGCAAAGAGCGTATCGCCCAAGGTGTCGAATGCGACACAATCTGCAAATTTTGTTCCGCAGAGGAAAGACGGTGCCATGTTTGTAACGCCGTTATTATTTCCGCCAACGGCCAGCATTTCTCCGTTCTGGACAATCGCGGCAAAGACCTGCTCCAGCTCCGCCCAGGTATCCATTTCGTTCGCGGCAAAATCGACCATATTTACAGCCTCCAGCTGTTCTTTGCGGAAAACGAGATAGTGGGAAGTCGCCAGATTCCTGTACGAGGGAACGGAATAGATCCTGCCGTTCACGGTAACGCCCTTGATGAGGTCGCCGAACATCGCGAGCATTTCAGAGCCTTCGGACTCCATCAGATCCGTAATGTCCATAAGGACGCCGTTTGCAAAATAGTTGCTGAAATTTCCCGGGGTAATGTTCATAATATCAACGCTCTCCCCGTTCGATACCGCAAGAGAAAGCTGCGTCATGTAGTCCGCACTTGCAATCCAGGTGAAATTGACATGCACGTTCAGTTTTTCTTCTGTGATGGCGTTAAAGGCCTCCTCCATCACTTTTGTGCCGGCCTCGTCGACGCCCGCGCCCTGTGTGATCGGCCACCACATTTCAATTTCAACAAGTTCTTCCTCACTGCCGTCATCCGGCTGACCCGGGGTGGGATTTCCGTTATTGGGGTTCCCTGCCGGGGCGCTGCCGCCGGAGGGCGTATTGCCGCCGGAAGGGGTAGGCTCCTCCGATGCACAGGCGGAAAACAGAGAAACCACAACAAGCAGAGCCAGAACAAATGCGAGAATATTGCGCGTTTTCATGATAATCCTCCTTTTTATTTTATGAATACCGATGATACCCATCGATCATTCCGGTTTTGTAAGCCCGAGACGCAGATACTGGTCTTCCGGGGCGTCTGTTTCGGCCATGAGCCGGCACATCAGATCAATCATGCGCTGCTCCAGTTCCGGATCGTTCAGCGGATGGTTCTGCTCCGGATCGGCCTCCACATCAAACAGCATCGTCCCCTGTTTCATGCCGAAGTCCGTATTCTGTCCCGGTGTTTTCAGCAACTTGCAGTCCTTTGTAAAATCAAACGGACCGACAAGTTCTGCCTGCGCCAGCACCTGCGTACTGAAACGCGTAAACAGGGCGGTAGGCATCAGGCCGTAATTGTAAGTGGGGACTGTATTCCCCGGAATTGCGGCGCGCATGTATACGTAGCGCCCGTCCGTGACGCAGGTATATCCGCCGTGCGTTCCGAAAAGGCCTGCCTGCCTGTCGGGATGCGTCGTTGTCGTGATGGGCCGTCCCTGCATATCCTTCGGAATGGGTTTCCCGAAGAACTCGAGAATTGTCGGCGCGACATCGATCATCTGGTTGAACGCGTCCGAATGGAAGCCTTTTTCTCCGGTGCGCGGATCCCAGATGAACAGAGGCGTGTTGGCGGTCTCCTGATAAAACGGAGACATGTTTTTGCCCCACTCCTCATGTTCGCCCAGCAGGGTGCCATGGTCGGTCGTAACGATGAGCATCGTGTCCTTCCACATGTCCTTCTCGTCCATGAAGTCCAGTAGGCGCCCAAGGTTTTCGTCGCACATCATCAGCGCAGCCAGATAGTCGTTGTTGATGTCCTGGGCGCGATCTGCGTCGGTAACGATATGCCCCAGCTGAGACCACGTTGTATCCTTGTCCGTCAGCTTCTTGCCAAATTTGGAGCGGTACTTCTCATAGGAGTAAAATGGTTCATGAGGGCAGAAATTTTCAAGCTGCAGGAACCAATTGTCACATGAGTAGTTCGTATCCAGAAACTCCAGGCCCAGATCAAAAACACGGTGTACCGTTGACAATTCGGGGGTAGCAAGCTGCTTCATATTCAGTCTATAGCGTTTCGGACGATTAAAACCGAATCGATCCAGGAATTCCGGACCGTCCGGCGCCGCGGGATCGGGATGCAGATCCGCTTTCCATGCATCTAGCTCATGGCCCCGAACGTTTTCCCAACTGCTGTAACGCGGATGGTAGGTCTCGCCGCCGTCGCCCCAGTAATGATAGTGGTCGCTGACCAGATGGGTATAAACGCCGTTCTCTTTCAGCATCTGCGGCATCGAATCGTCATAGGGCTCGATCGGACCCCATCCGCGATGCAGGAAATTGTATCTGCCGGTGTGCAGCTCGCGCCGGGCGGGCATACAGGGGAAGCTGCCGATATAATGCCGATCATAGGCCACCGTATGCGCAGCCAGCCGGTCAAAATTGGGGGTAATTGATTTCTCTGCGCCGTATGGCGTAAGCGAATTCTTGCGGAGCGTATCAAAAAGAACAAATACAGCTTTCATAAAGTCCCTTCTCTGTCATCAATCGTTTTTTCCGGTCTCAATACAATTCTTTTCCTAATCTGCAAAAATCTCATTCAGAAACAGCATGGCTTCTCCGGTCGTGAGATAGTAGTGCGGCCGGCTGCTGTTGTAATTGAAGAAGCCATGGTTCATTTTGGGATAGAGGATAAGGCGGCAGTCAACTCCCTGTTTTTTCGCTCTTTCAACATACGCCTGAATGATCGACTTTTGAATCAGCCCATCCTCCTCGCCGCTCAGGATCAGGGTCGGCGGCATGGTGCTGTCCGGCAAGTCAAGCGCACGGACGGAACGGCCTTCAAACTCCAGATCCCGGAGCGCTGAGCCTTCTTTTTCCATGGTCAGCAACGCGGGGTTGTACAATACGAGCGCGTTAGGTAGCTTACCGCTCAGCGGGCCGCACAACTGCGCGATCAGGCCGCCCGCCGATCCGCCGCTTAACGCAAGACGATCGGTATCCAGATCCCAGCGATCCGCCTGGTCGTTCATATACCGCCAGGCGGCAATGCCGTCCCGAACGCAAACATCCGATGTCACACCGTGCGAACCTTTTGTCCGATAAGCAGGACAAAGTGCAACATATCCCTGTCTTGCAAGCGCCTCCGCCTGCAGAGAAAAAGCTTCTTTACAGCCCGTCGTAAACCCTCCGCCAAAGAAGAACATGATGCCCGGTCGTTTCCCCGGGAAGAAAATCTTATTCGGGAGATAAACATCCACATCCAAGGATACGCCTTCGCTGACATAGCTTTCGCTTTTTATTTCAATTTCCGGATCGCGGGCGCTCATGTATAAAGCAACTTCTTCATACGTCGGCCGAGTCTTTCTTGTCGGATTTCTTATTGCATCCAGAACTTCCTTGAGCCGTTCAACATCGGACTTCATATGCGCAGACTCCTTCCTCTGTTTCAGATTTGCCTTTATTGTATCATTGACATTTCATGAAGTAAAATATATATTAGTCTATAGTATCATATATTAGAGGTGATAATATGGAACTTCTGCAGCTGCGCTATTTTCTGGCAGTGGTCGAGGAAGAAAATATAACACGGGTTGCGGCAAAAAACCATGTTGCGCAGTCAGCGGTCAGCAAGGCGATCGCAAAGCTCGAAAGCGAATTGAACTGCAGGTTTTTTGATCGAAACGGACCGAAAATCAGCATAAATGAACAGGGAAGGCTGTTTGCGCACCACATCCGAAACGCCCTTTCTTCTATAGATGAGGGGGTCCTGGAATTGACAAAGACGCATACCGACAGGTCCATGACCGCAAAGATCTGCGTCTACGAGGGACACTTTCTGTTATCCAAACTGGAGCGGGAATTTGTGCGGGCCTATCCGCAGTACAAGATCGAAACGCTCTCGGATACAGATACGGAAAAGGCCGAACTGTTCGTGCAGGAGCTTCCGGACTTTGCGTTTGGATCTGTCGCCGTTCCGATTCTCGAAAAAGAATACGTTGCGGTTTTGAGCCGGCAATCTCCGCTGGTGCAGCTCCCCTACCTGGAATTCAGCGACATGCAGCAATTCCCGTACATACAGCCCGACATCAATCGTGTTGAGATCGCCGGTCCGTTGGACGATAACAAATACTACCTCCGTCTGGGGTTTCAGCCCAGCATCATTTCTCATACAATCAACCTGAAAGCTCTGCAGCAGAGAATTGTAGGAATCAACGGAATCACCATCTGGCCGGCCGCAAGTCTCTCGATCATCATGTCCGACGATTTGACGGCAATGCGGATCGGAGAAAATGGAACGTTTCGTCCGCTCTATATGACGAAACGGGAGAACGCAATGATTTCGTCGGCGGCAGAAACCTTTTTTGCTTTCGCAAGTGAACAATATCGCATTCACCATAACATGTAAATCTGCTGAAGCGCTTCGGGCCCGCCGCTCCGGAGCGCATTCTCTGTCTCTCTGCGGCATCCATGCGCCGCCCGCCCCGAAACTCCCGCTTGACAAGGACGGGGCGTTGTGCTTAAATGGACCCAACATTTCAAATGCAGCGACGGAATTATGCCGTGGTGGGAGCGTTTCAGAGAGCCGGCGGGCGGTGCGAGCCGGTACCGAACATCACAGGGCAGTCTGCTTCCCGAGCAGGTCTTATGAACATCCCAGGATCAGTAGTTTGACCCGGTCGGCCCCGTTACAGGCCAGGGACTTGTCAGAGTCCGAGAGATGCCCTCCGTCCGGGGGGAATCAGGGTGGTACCGCGAAATGTATTTTCGTCCCTGAAGCCATGCGGCTTCAGGGTTTTTCGTTTTCCGCCGCATTTGAGTGGAATTTCACAGAGAAAGGAAACGGATATGGACCAGATCAGAATTTTTGACACCACGCTCCGGGACGGGGAACAGTCCCCCGGCTGCTCCATGAACATCAAGGAGAAGCTGGAGGTAGCAAAATACCTGGAGCGGATGCACGTGGACGTGATCGAGGCGGGGTTTGCCGCCTCCTCTCCCGGGGACTTCGAATCCGTCCGCGCGGTGGCGGAGGCTGTGAAGACCTGCACGGTGGCCTCTCTCGCCCGGGCGAACGCCCGCGACATCGACGCCGCCTGGGAGGCGGTGCGCGGCGCGGCCGGTCCGCGGATCCACCTGTTCATTGCGACGAGCCCCCTGCACATGGAGTACAAGCTGCACATGACGCCGGACGAGGTGCTGGAAACGACGGCCGCCATGACGGCGTACGCGAAGCGGTACTGTCCCGACGTGGAGTTTTCCGCGGAGGACGCCACCCGCAGTGACCGGGAATTTCTCGCGCGGGTCATCGGCGCGGCCATCGACGCGGGCGCGACGACGGTGAACATCCCGGACACGGTGGGGTACGCCACGCCGGCGGAGATGCAGGCGTTGATCGAGTACCTGCTGGAAACCGTCCCGGACAGCGGCCGGGCCGTCTTCTCCGTTCACTGCCATAACGATCTGGGCCTCGCCGCGGCGAACTCCCTGGCGGGCGTCCTGGGCGGAGCGCGGCAGATCGAATGCACGCTGAACGGCCTCGGGGAGCGCGCCGGCAACGCCGCGCTGGAGGAGGTCGTCATGGCCATGCGCACGCGGCCGACCGTCTATCCCTTCGCCACACGGCTCGACACGACGCAGATTTCCCGCGCAAGCCGCACGGTCTACAACATCATCGGCCAGAGCGCGCCGCTGAACAAGCCCATCGTAGGCCGGAACGCCTTTTCCCACGAGGCCGGCATCCACCAGCACGGGATCCTCGCGAACAAGCAGACGTACGAGATTCTGACGCCGGAATCGCTTGGCATCCAGACGGACGGCATCGTGCTCGGCAAGCATTCCGGCCGGCATGCGGTGGAGGACCGTTTTCTCGCGCTGGGCTACGCGCTGACGCCGGAGGAGCTGCAGGCGTGCTTTGAGGAATTCAAAGACCTCTGCGACAAGAAAAAAACCGTTACCGACGCTGACCTGGAGGCCATCGCGGAGCACCGCATGGTGGACGAAGATGCCTCGGAGGCCAACGGCTACAAGCTGGACTGGTTTTCCGTCCATACCAGCAATTTCACCACGTCCACCTGCACCGTCTGTCTGACAAAGGATGGGGAGAAATTTGAAGACGTCTCTCTGGGCGACGGTCCCATCGACGCCGCGTTCAAGGCCGTCGACCGGATCGTGAAGCCCGCGGAGCACACCTTTGACGTGTACAACATCCACTCCATCTCCGAAGGCAAGGACACGCTCGGCGACGTGACGGTAAAGCTGTCCGCCGGCGGCCGGAGCTACACCGGCAAGGGCCTGTCCACCGACGTTATCGAGGCAAGTCTCGTCGCATATCTGAAAGCCGTCAACAAGCTCTGCGCCGTGCGCGCGTGCAGGACGGAGAAAGGAGCCTGATCCCATGGGTATGACAATGACGCAGAAGATCCTGGCCGCCCACGCGGGCCTGCCCGCAGTCCGGGCCGGAGATCTGATCGAAGCGAAGCTGGACCTCGTCATGGGCAACGACATCACCGCGCCCGTGGCCATCGAGGTATTTGAGGACGCCGGATTCCGGGAGGTGTTCGACCGGGACCGCGTGGCGATCCTGCTGGACCACTATACGCCCTGCAAGGACATCAGCTCCGCCCAACTGTGCAGGGCGGCCCGGGAATTTGCCCGGGCGCAGCGTCTCACGCATTTTTATGACGTGGGCGAAGTCGGGATCGAGCACGCGCTGATCCCGGAAAAGGGGCTCGCCGCCCCCGGCGAATGCGTCATCGGCGCGGACAGCCACACCTGCACCTACGGCGCGCTGGGCGCGTTTTCCACCGGCGTCGGCTCCACCGACATGGCCGCCGGCATGGCCACGGGCGAAAACTGGTTCCGCGTCCCGGACGCCATCCGGGTGACGCTCACCGGCGCTCTGCCACCCTACGTCTCCGGCAAGGACGTGATCCTGCACCTGATCGGCGAGATCGGCGTAGACGGCGCGCTGTACCGGTCGTTGGAGTTTGCCGGGCCCGGCGTCGCCGCGCTGTCCATGGACGACCGGTTCACGATCGCCAACATGGCCATTGAGGCCGGCGCCAAAAACGGCATCTTCCCGGTCGATGAAAAGACCGTCGAATACGTCTCCGGCCGGGTAGACCGGCCCTGGACCGCCTACGAAGCGGACCCGGACGCGGAATACGCCCGGGAGGTCGTCATCGACCTTGCTTCCCTCGCGCCCACTGTGTCCATGCCGCACCTGCCGAGCAACACAAAGACTATCGAAGAGGTCCGCGGCCTCCCCATCGACCAGGCGGTCATCGGCTCCTGCACGAACGGACGCGTCTCGGACCTGCGCGTCGCGGCGGCCATTCTGAAAGGCCGCAAGGTCGCGCCCGGCGTGCGCTGCATCGTCATTCCGGCGACGCCCGAGGTGAGCCGCGCGTGCATCCGGGAGGGCCTTGCGGAGATCTTTCTGGACGCCGGCTGCGTGTTTTCCACGCCCACCTGCGGCCCCTGCCTCGGCGGGCACATGGGGTGCCTTGCCGAGGGTGAGCGCGCCGTCTCCACCACGAACCGTAACTTTGTCGGCCGCATGGGCCATACGGAGAGCGAGGTCGTTCTGGCCTCTCCCGCCGTGGCGGCGGCCAGCGCGGTCTGCGGCTGCCTTGCATCGCCCGCGGATCTAGAAAAACAGGAGGCGTAAGACATGGCTGGAAACGTATTCAAATACGGGGACAACGTGGACACCGACGTCATCATCCCCGCCCGGTACCTGAACAACCCCGCGCCCGAGGCGCTCGCAAAGCACTGCATGGAGGATCTGGACGCGGCCTTTGCCGGCGCCGTGCGGCCCGGCGACGTCGTCGTGGGCGGCTGGAATTTTGGCTGCGGCTCCTCCCGTGAGCACGCGCCCATCGCCTTGCGGGCGGCCGGCGTCTCCTGTGTCATCGCGGCGAGCTTTGCCCGCATTTTCTACCGGAACGCCATCAATATGGGCTTCCCGATCCTGGAATGCCCGGAGGCCGCGGCGGCCATTCGCAGCGGCGACGCGGTCTCGGTGGATTTCGCCTCCGGCGTCATCACGGACGAAACGACAGGCGAGACATTCCGGGCGGCGGCGTTCCCGCCGTTCGTGCAGGCGATTCTGGAAAACGGCGGCCTGCTGCCGTATCTGCGGGCCCGCCGGAAAGACTGAGGTACCGCGTATGGAATACAGCATTGCTCTGATCCGGGGCGACGGCATCGGCCCGGAGATCGTGGACAGCGCCGTCCGGGCGCTGGAACGCATCGGGGAACAGTACGGACACAGCTTCCGGTTCACGCCCCTGCTTGCGGGCGGCGCGGCGATCGACGCCGTCGGCGTCCCTCTGCCGCAGGAGACTGTGGACGGGTGCCTTACGGCGGACAGCGTGCTGCTGGGCGCGGTGGGCGGCCCCAAATGGGATACCCTGCCCGGCGAGCTGCGGCCGGAGCGCGCGCTTCTGGGCCTGCGTTCGGCGCTGGGTCTGTACACGAATCTGCGCCCCGCGAAGCTCTGCCCCGCTCTGGCCGGGCATTGTCCGCTGCGGCCGGAGGTGGCCGCAAAGGGATTTGATCTGCTGATCGTCCGGGAGCTCACCGGCGGCATCTATTTCGGGGAGCGCGGCCGGCGGAACGGAAAATACGGCCCGGAGGCCTATGACACGGAGGCCTACTCCGTGCTGGAGATCGAGCGCATCGCCCGGGTGGCGTTCGCCGCGGCGCAGAAGCGGTCCGGCCGGGTCGTCAGCGTGGACAAGGCGAACGTTCTGGAGACGTCCCGTCTCTGGCGGGAGACCGTGCACCGGGTGGCGGCGGAATACCCCGACGTTGCCGTGGAGGATATGCTGGTGGACAACGCCGCCATGCAGCTTGTGCGCGATCCCGGCCGGTTTGACGTGCTGGTGACCACCAATATGTTCGGCGACATCCTGTCCGACGAGGCGAGTCAGATCACCGGCTCCATCGGGCTTCTGGCCTCCGCCTCCCTGGGCGACGGGACCCGCGGCCTGTACGAGCCTATCCACGGCTCTGCGCCGGACATTGCCGGCACCGGCCGCGCGAATCCCATCGCCACGATCCTGTCCGCGGCCATGCTGCTGCGGTACTCTTTCGGTCTTGCCGCCGAGGCGGATGCGATCGAGCGCGCCGTGGACTGCGCGCTCTCCGACGGCTGCCGCACGGCGGACATCGCCGCGCCCGGCGACCGGGTCCTTTCCTGCGCGGAGATGACCGGGTCCATCCTGGATCGGCTCTGCTGAATCAAATCAAAAAGAAAAAGGCGAAATTCCTCGGAATTTCGCCTTTTTCTCATACCTGCAAAAACAGGCGCCCGCCGAGCGGGCGCCTGTTCCAGACGAACTATCTCTTGGAGAACTGCGGAGCACGACGCGCGGCCTTCAAGCCGTACTCGCCAGACTTTTTGCCCGAAACCCTTGGATTTACTTGGTTTTTGAGCTTCGGCATTCTCAGTTCCCTCACTCATTAACTACTGATAGAATCCTCTTTTTACCCGTCATTTTAGACGATTCTCCGCTTTCATCGGAATCGGTCTGCAGCTTCAACGCACCGTTTACGACCTCGGAAAGCTCTTCGGGCCTATTATACTTAGCCTTCGCGTAAATGTCCATAGTAACCTGGCTGTTCTCATGACCGGCAAGATACTGCACTGTCTTAGGGTCTACTCCGGCATGAGTCAGGTTAGTGATGTAGGTGTGCCGCAGCTGGTGCGGTGTGACCTTAAAATCCAGGCAGTAAACGACATTCTCCCGATTCACGCACTTCTGTCCGGGTTCCGTCTCCTTTGCTTCCAGCAGGCAGTCCACCAGAGACTGAGGAATGGGAACATCCCGTTTGGCTGCAGGTGTCTTCAGATCTCTGGTAACGACCGGGCGGTTGTGATCAGAATGCCAGGCTCTGCGTACTGCAAGGTAGGGGGTCTCGACATCCAAAAACACGCAGTCCCACTGCAGACCCAGTATTTCCTCACGCCGCAGTCCGGAGTACAGTCCGATCATAACAAAGACATACGGCGGCAGATCCAGGATTGTATCGAGAAGAATCTTTGCCTGGGCATCCGTTAGAGCTTCTTTGTCTTTCTTCGGAATGCCGCCTTTCGCGTTTATTTTTCTGCTTAAGATACAACTGATGGTTTTTCTCCACATACGAGAGCGAATCCCAATTCTGATTTTCTTTTGAGTAATCCATATGTGAATCCTTTCATCAGAACAATCTGAAGCGGTTTTTCTCAAACTCCAGGAGCCCTTCGTCCCGCATCTTACAAAGCTCGTTTGACATGGCGCTCCTGTCAACAGAAAGGTAATCCGCCAACTGCTGCCTGTTAAATGGAAGGGTGATGCTGGCGCTGTTTTGCTTTTTGGCTTCCTCAGACAGATATGAAAGCAGTTTTTCTCTTGTTGTACGTCTTGACATGTAGTCCAATTTCTGCACAAGGCCCCTGTTCTTTTCGGATATGGCAAAGAACAAATTCTGTACGACCATGGTATGAAAGCGGCATGCAGATGAACATGTCGAAATCACACGCTTCACGTCAAAGAAAAAGACGGAGCTGTCCTCCACAGCGATAACATCATTCAAAAGCGTTCCGCTCTCCGGTGCCACATAAGCTTCGCCGAAGATCTCTCCGACACCGATGTGCCCGAGGATACTGCGGTTCCCCCAGTAATCATCTCTCTGGATATGCAGCCTGCCTTCTGCAAGGACGAGAATGTCACTGAGATGTTCGCCCTGCCGCAGCACATATTCGCCCTTTTTGTATGTAAGGAGCCTTGCCTCCAGGCAGGAAAGCATGGTGCTGATATCATCATCGCCCACGCCGGAAAACAGCTTCGTCCTCTTTAGCACAGGAACAAACCCTTTCATAAAAGTTCCTTTCTGTTGTAAATACAACCGACTCGTTTGAAATATCATACTATAATCAAGGCACAGAATCAAGAGAAACCAAGGAGGAGCAAGGAAATGATCCGTAAAATCATAAAGATCGATGAAGAAAAGTGTAATGGGTGCGGACTATGCGCCAGCGCCTGCCATGAGGGAGCCATCGACATCATAGATGGAAAGGCCAAACTGGTCAGAGAGAATTTCTGCGATGGTTTCGGTGATTGTCTTCCGAATTGTCCTACAGGTGCGATCAGCTTTGAGGAGCGTGAGGCTCCTGCTTATGATGAAGCTGCTGTAAAGGCGGCACAGCAGGGAGGGAAAAAGATGGCTGTTGAAGATATCATGCAGATCGAAGACGAAACAAAGCGCAAGGAGGCAATGATGACGCATCTTGCGGCAGGAGGAGAGCATCCTGCCGGTGGATGCCCGGGCTCCAGGATGAAGCAGTTTAAGCGGGAAGAAGCACCTCAGCCCGAAGCTGTCACAACAGGATACCGTCCTGTCTCCCGTTTGAACCAGTGGCCCTGCCAGATCAAGCTCCTTCCGACAAAGGCTGCGTTCTTTGAAGGCGCGAAACTGCTGATCGCGGCAGACTGCACGGCTTATGCATACGCCAATATGCATGAGAAATTTATGAAAGGCAGAATCACACTGATCGGATGCCCGAAGCTGGACGCTGTGGATTATACCGAAAAGCTGACCGCGATCATCCGCGACAACGATATCAAAAGCGTGACCATCGTTCGTATGGAGGTTCCCTGCTGCGGCGGACTGCAGAGAGCAGCCGAAAACGCACTTAAGGCAAGCGGCAAATTCATTCCCTGGCAAGTCATAACGATCTCCACGGACGGACGCATTTTGGATTAAGGAGGAAGCTAAAGATGGAAAGGAAAATGTTTTGTTTCCAGTGTGAGCAGACAGCCGGATGCAAAGGCTGTACCGGCGCTGCTGGTGTTTGCGGCAAAAAGGCAGATGTTGCAGGTCTTCAGGATAAGCTGACAGGTGCTCTGATCGGCCTTGCCCGTGCGACAGATGGCAACACTCAGCCGACTGATAATACCTATAAACTGCTGATCAAAGGCCTGTTTACGACTATTACCAACGTAAACTTCAATGAATCCACTATCCAGGCTCTGATCGATGAGGTACATGCGGAAAAGCAGAACCTCGTTCCCAACTGCTCGACCTGTGCATCTCCCTGTGGCAGGAACAATGATTATGATATTTCTCAGCTCTGGGAGGCCGATGAGGATATCCGCAGCCTGAAGTCCCTGATTCTGTTCGGGATCCGAGGTATGGCAGCCTATGCTTATCATGCAGGAGTGCTGGGATATACTGATGAGGCGGTAAACGAATTCATAGCCAAAGCCCTCTTCGCCATCGGCGAGGACTGGGGCATGACTGAACTGCTCCCCATCGTTCTGGAAGTCGGTGAGGTCAACTTCAAGTGCATGGAGATTCTGGATAAGGCCAACACCGAGACCTATGGAAATCCTTCCCCGGTCACAGTTCCTCTTATGGTCGAAAAGGGTCCATTCATCGTGATCACCGGCCATGATCTTTATGATCTGAAACAGCTGCTTGAGCAGACAAAGGACAAGGGGATCAACATCTACACCCACGGTGAAATGCTCCCTGCTCATGCATATCCAGAGCTTCGGAAATATCCGCATCTGAAAGGCAACTTCGGTACTGCCTGGCAGAACCAGCAGAAGGAATTTGCGAACCTTCCCGCACCGATCCTGTTCACTACAAACTGTCTGATGCCGCCGAAGGACAGCTATAAAGACCGCGTATTTACCACAGAAGTAGTATCCTATCCGGAGATCGTACACATCGGAGAGGATAAGGATTTCACTCCTGTCATCGAGAAGGCTCTCGAACTGGGCGGCTTTGCCGAAGATACGCAGTTCACCGGTATCAACGGAGGAACGAGTGTCACTACGGGCTTCAGCCACAGTGCGGTCCTCGGCGTTGCGGATACCGTCATCGATGCTGTAAAGAGCGGTGCGATCCGTCACTTCTTCCTGGTCGGCGGGTGTGACGGCGCGAAGCCCGGAAGGAATTATTACACCGAGTTTGTTAAGCAGGCTCCCGCAGACACTGTTATCCTGACTCTGGCATGCGGAAAGTACCGCTTCAATGACCTGGATATTGGTACGATCGGCGGACTGCCCCGCATCATGGATATGGGTCAGTGCAACGACGCGTACAGCGCGATCCGTGTTGCAGTCGCACTTGCAGATGCGTTTGGCTGCGGTGTCAATGAGCTCCCGCTTTCCATGATCCTTTCCTGGTATGAGCAGAAAGCGGTATGTATCCTGCTGACACTCTTATACCTTGGTATAAAGAATATCAAGCTCGGTCCCTCGCTCCCGGCATTTATCTCTCCGAATGTGCTGAGCTACCTTGTAGAAAACTACAACATTGCACCGATCAGCACTCCGGAAGAGGATCTGAAAGCGATTTTAGGCTAAGTTTGATACGCGACAATGCATTACGTTTAGGAGGCAATCGCTATGATCATGGAAGGATGTCAGGGCAAACCTCAGATTAGTATCATGGATAAGATCTGTCCGCAATGCGGCCATGAGATCGAGATCTTCTCTATTGACACAGAGGCAGTCTGTGAAAACTGCGGCTTCACGATCTACAACGACACCCTGACCTGTGTTCAATGGTGCAAATACGCAAAGCAGTGCTTTGGAGACACGGCATATGAAGCCCTGATGAAGGCTGCAAGGATTCAAAAAGAACGAGCTGCTGCCGGAAGACTTCATTCTCTGCCTTCCCATAGGGACAGATGGAATACAGGCATCTGCGGTACTTGAAGTTCGGATGATAGTAGCAGCAGTTTTTGCATCTGGGAGCCGTCTTATTGCGGTCCACGCTGACCTCATGCTTCATCAGCTTCCTGTAGAACTTCAGATCCTCTTTCTCACGCATTTGTCGGCACCTCCATTCTGGTCCCAAAGACCTCGTTCATACACTTCCTCATGAGGAAGCTGATACAGGGACCATAACAGCAGCACTTGCACGGGGATTTCTGTTTGGGTGACTCCGCCAGGTAATAGCAGTTCTCCTTTTTTGAGAGAGCATACGGCTTTGCGGTTCTTCCAGAAGAAACAGCCTCTGCAGCTTGTTGGACGGTCAGATTTCGTCAGATTTTGCGAAAACAAATCAAAAAGATTTGGGCATGAAAAAACCCTGGAAACATTGAATTTCCAGGGTTTTTCGCATCTCTCTTGGTCTCGATTAACGCTTCGAGAACTGCGGAGCACGACGTGCAGCCTTGAGGCCGTACTTCTTGCGCTCTTTCATTCTCGGGTCGCGGGTCAGAAGGCCTGCGGCCTTCAGCGCGGCGCGGTAGCTTTCGTCCACCTGCAGCAGCGCTCTCGCGATGCCGTGGCGGATGGCGCCGGCCTGGCCGGTGACGCCGCCGCCGGCGACGGTCGCTTCAATATCCACCTTGCCCAGCGTGCCGGTGGTGTTCAGCGGCTGCCGGACGATCAGCTTCAGGGTGTCCAAGCCGAAATAATCGTCAATATCCCGACCGTTGATGGTGATGGCGCCGGTCCCGCCGGGGAACAGATGGACTCTGGCGACGGAGGACTTCCTTCTGCCGGTTCCGTACATATACGGCTTCTTGGTTGTATACATGTTCCGTTACCTCCTTATTCCTGGGTCCAGGCTTCGGGTTTCTGCGCCGCGTGCTTGTGCTCCGCGCCGCGATAGATGCGCAGGCGGTTCAGCGCGCCGCGGTCCAGATTGTTCTTGGCCATCATACCCTTAACCGCCAGTTCCATGGCGAGCTCGGGCTTCTGCGCCATCAGACGGCTGTACTGGGTCTCTTTCAGACCGCCGACCCAGCCGCTGTGACGGCGATAGTATTTCTGCTCCAGCTTTCTGCCGGTGAGAACGGCCTTCTCGGCGTTCACGATGATGACGAAATCACCGCAGTCCACGTTGGGCGTGTAGATGGGCTTGTGCTTTCCGCGCAGCAGAACGGCAGCGGTGGCGGCGGTACGGCCGAGCGGCTTGCCGGCTGCGTCAAGGATATACCATTTCCGGGTCATGGTCTCCTTTTTTGCAAGTGTAGTAGACATTGCGCTTCCTCCAAAATCTATGTTACAATATAAAAGAATCAACAAAAGAGAACGCTGCACGCCGGAGACGTGCTCTCCTTTTATACCACAACCGGTTTTTTGTGTCAACAGGTTTTTTGTATTTTTTTATTTATCTCTGTACGATCTCTGTTTTCCTCCGTTTTTCTTTTGTTTTCTCTTGCATTCTCGGTTTCAATTTTAATTTTGACGAGGTCCGGATTTCATGCTGAACAACTTTGACGGCCATCTGCGCCGCTGCATCGACGACTATGCCATGATCGACGCCGGGGACGTTGTCGCCGTAGGCGTCTCCGGCGGAAAGGACTCCGTGGCGCTGCTGCGGGGTCTGGCGGAGCTCCGCCGGTACTATCCGAAACCGTTTCAGCTCCACGCGATCACGGTCACGATGGGCTACCCGGAGATGGATTTCTCCCCCGTTGCCGCGCTGTGCCGGGAGCTGGACGTGCCCTACACGCTCCGGGAGACGCAGATCGGCCCGCTCCTGTTTGAGGAGCGGCGGGAATCCAACCCCTGCGCCCTGTGCGCGAAGCTCCGGCGCGGCGCGCTCCACAACGCGATGGCGGAACTGGGGATCCGGAAGATTGCCCTGGGCCACCACTTTGACGACGCGGTTGAGACGTTCTTCCTGTCTCTGTTCTACGAAGGCCGGCTCAGTTGCTTCGCGCCGGTGACCTGTATGAGCCGCACAGGGATCACGCAGATCCGTCCCATGCTGTACGTGGGCGAAGGCGCGATCCGCAGTCTTGTCCGGCATATGGATCTGCCTGTGGTGCAGAACGCCTGCCCGGTGGACGGCGCCACGCAGCGGGAGACCGTAAAAACGCTGATCCGCGAGCTGTCCGCCCGCTATCCCGATCTGAAAAGCAAGGTGTTCGGCGCCATGCAGCGGCTGCCGCTGGACGGCTGGGCGCCGCGGGAGCGGGACCGGAACGCCTGAATCCGACACGCCCGATAAAACGCCCCCGAAGCATTGCTTCGGGGGCGTTGTCTTTTCATCATAAGGCAAGCAGTCTGTCAGACCCGGACCATCCGCTCCAGGCTGCGCTGCGCCGCCGCGATCTCCTCCGGAGCCAGCCGCACCTCATATGTTTCCGTCTCCAGACAGCGGAGCAGCGCCTCCGCCGTGACCTTTTTCATATTGGGACACAGGAACGCCGCCGACACGGAATAGATCCGCTTCTCCGGCAGCTCCCGCTGCAGCCGCTCCAGAATGCCCAGCTCCGTCCCGATCAGGATCTCCGGCGCGTCCGTCTCGCGCGCAAAGACAAGGATCTCGGCCGTGCTGCCGATGAAATCGGCATACGCCAGCACTTCCTCCCGGCACTCGGGATGCGCGGCGAACACTGCGTCCGGGTGGGAGGCCTTCGCCTGCTCCACATCCGCCGCCCGGATCCGGTTGTGGGTGGGGCAGAAGCCGTCATGCAGGATAAACGTCTTCTCCGGCACCTGCTGCGCCGTGTACCGGCCCAGGTTTTGATCCGGCACGAAGATGATCTCCCGCTCCTCCAGCGACCGGGCTACCCGCAGCGCCGAGGACGACGTGCAGCAGATGTCGCTGACCGCCTTGACCGCCGCGGACGAGTTTACATAACACATCACCGCCGCGTTTGGATGCGCGGCGCGCAGGGCCAGCACGTCCTCCGGCGTCACCATGTTGGCCATGGGGCAGCCGGCGTCGGGCGCGGGAAGCAGGACTTTTTTGTCCGGAGACAGGATCTTGGCGCTTTCCCCCATAAAACGTACGCCGCAGATGATGATCAGATCCGTATCCGCGGCCTTGGCGCGCTTTGCCATCTCAAAGGAATCGCACACGTGGTCCGCCACATCCTGCACCGCGATCGGCACATAGTAATGCGCCAGAATCAGAGCGTTTTTTTCCGCCTTCCGCCGCAGGATCTTTTTTTGCAGTTCGCTGAATTCCGGCATTTCGGCATCTCCTCTCAAACCGTGCGGATCCCGATCCGCTTTTTCCTCAATGTACCCGATCCGGCACTTTTTGTCAACCGTACGTCAGCCGATCCGCAGCGCCTCGACCTCCGAGCAGCGGCCCGTCTCCGTGTCCACCGTAAACAGAACGCACTCCATCCTGCAGGGTCCAGGCGCCGTCTCCTGCCGTTCCGGCGGCATGCCCAGGAACCGGGCGATGGACTGCTCCGGCCGGATTCCCAGCACGGAGACCGCCGGTCCGGTCATCCCCGCGTCGGTGATGAAGCCCGTTCCCCCGGGCAGCACGCCGCCGTCCGAGGTCTGCACATGGGTGTGCGTGCCCCAGACTGCCGAAGCGCGGCCGTCCAGATAATACCCCATCGCCTGCTTTTCGCTTGTGGCCTCCGCATGGAAGTCCACCAGGACCACATCCGCCTCCGCCTGATGCAGGATCGCGTCGGCGGTCAGAAAAGGATTCTCCGTACCGACGGGCATTTCGAAGCGCCCCTGCAGGCTGATCACGCAGACGCGGCCGAAATGCGTGTCGTACACGCCCCAACCACGGCCGGGATTTCCCTGCGCGTAATTGGCCGGGCGCAGGATCCGGGCTTCCTCCTCCAGATACGCCGCGATGCCGCGGCGGCCGAACGTGTGATTGCCCAGCGTGACCACGTCCGCGCCGGCCAGGAGCATGGCGTCCGCCTGCTCGGGCGTCAGCCCGACGCCGGCGGCGTTTTCCCCGTTGACGACCGCAAAATCCACGCGCTTCAGCTTCCGGAGCCCGTTCAGATTCTCCCGCAGGAACCGGAGCCCGGACTCGCCCACCACGTCGCCGACGGCCAGAATGTTGACCTGCATGTCTCTCCTCCGTTATTCCGCGTCCGGCGGGATCATCATGCGGATCCGCCGGTACAGGTTCTCCGCCTCCACCACCCGGTGCTCGCCGCCGTTCTCCCCGTCCCGCGTCCAGGCTATGGGCGCGTCAAAGGTAAAGCGGATCCGATCGGTGTGCAGCATCAGTACGTTTTTGTGATTGAAATTGCGCGTCAGCACGGCGTTTGTGATGTTTCCCAGCTCCGCCGCGCTCTTGGGCGTGCGGACCAGGATCACTTCAAACTCCCCGTCGCCCAGGCTTACGGCGTCCGGGTCGATCTTCATGAGTCCGGCCACGGAGGTGGAATTGGTCACGGCGCCGAAGATGAAATTTCCCTCCACGGGCTCCTGCCCCGGGCACTCCACCACCGCATGGATCGCATGCAGCGAGGGAAGGCTCGCGATCCCCTCCAGAATATAGGCCAGATGTCCCAGCGCGCGCTTGCTCCCCTGCGGCGTCGTATAGGACACGTCCGCAAACGCGCCGAAGGCGGCGACATAGGAGAAATGCGCGCCGTTCAGCAGTCCCACGTCGAACGGGATCTCCCGGCCCGTCACGGCGGTCTTCGCCGCCTCCGCCGGCGTGTGCGACAGATGCAGCGTCGAAGCCACGTCGTTCGCCGTGCCCATGGGGATATAGCCGAGCCGCGGCTTCTTCTCCAGATCGACAAGCCCGCTGATCACTTCGCTCAGCGTTCCGTCCCCGCCGGTGCAGACCACCAGCGGATAGTCCGCTCCTTGCTCCCTGGCAAAGGCCGTCGCATCGCCCCGCCCCTGCGTCAGATACACGTCGGCGGCGTAGCCGTGCGCCGCGAAAACGGTCAGAATATCGAGCAGCGCCCCGCGCACCTGTCCCTTTCCGGATACAGGATTCACGATCAGCATCAGTCGTTCCATGCCGTGTCCTTTCCGATCCTCCGGTCCGCAAAGCGGACCCCTTTTCTTTCCCGGCCCCGGTTTGCGCACACAGCGCCGGGAGCGGCAGCAGCCCGCGCTTTCCGCGCGGGCTGACTGTCCTTCTATGCAAAGTTATTTTTCCGTAAAACCGGAGCTCCGATTACGCGATCACGCGGACGCGGACGATGCCGTCGATGGCCGACAGCGTTTCCTCCAGCCCCGCCGGCACGGACTCGATGTCCAGCACGGAGTAGGCAAAGGCCAGGTTCTTGCGGCTCGCGTTCACCATGTTCTCGATGTTCACGTTCACCGCGCCCAGCGCGCCGGTGATCTTGGAGATCGTATCGGGCACGTTTTTATGGATCACGCACAGCCGCGGGCTGCCGTTCCGGGGCAGGAGCGCGCGCGGCATGTTCACGGCGTTCACGATGTTGCCGTTCTCCAGATAATCCGCAATTTCCCGGGCGGCCATCACGGCGCAGTTGTCCTCGCTCTCGGGCGTGGAAGCGCCCAGATGCGGGATCGCGATCACGTTTTTGCCGCTCACGATCTTCCCGTTGGGGAAATCGGTGACGTAGCAGGCCACCTTGCCGGACTCCAGCGCAGCCAGCATGGCGTCGTCGTCCACCAGCTCGCCCCGGGCCAGATTCAGCACGCGGACGCCGTCCTTCATCTTGGCGATGGTCCCGGCGTTCAGATAGTGCTTCGTCGACTCCATGTAGGGGATATGGATGGAGATGTAATCGCTGTTCGCGAAAATCGTGTCCAGATCCGCCGCGTGATTCACCTGGGCCGACAGGCTCCAGGCCGCGTCCACGGACAGATACGGGTCGTAGCCGTAGACCTGCATCCCCAGCTTCAGCGCGTCGTTCGCGAGCTTCGCGCCGATGGCGCCCAGGCCGATGACGCCCAGCGTCTTGCCCTTGATCTCCGGGCCCACAAACGCGCTCTTGCCCTTTTCCACCAGCGCGCCGATCTCGTCGCCCTTGTCGGCGATGGTCTTGACCCACTCGATGCCGCCTACGATGTTGCGGGAGGCAAGCAGCAGCGCGCACAGCGCCAGCTCCTTCACCGCCTCGGCGTTCGCGCCGGGGGTATTGAACACGACGATGCCCTCCTCCGCGCAGCGGTCCGTGGGGATATTGTTGACGCCCGCGCCGGCGCGGCCGATGCACAGCAGCTCGGGGTTGAAGGTCATCTCATGCATTTTCGCAGACCGGACCAGGATCGCCTCCGGCGCCGCGGCGTCGTCCGCAACGGCGTACTTCGCCGGATCCAGCGCGTTCAGGCCTACAGGGGAGATCTTGTTCAGCGTCTTGATCGTGTACATGTCGTTACCCGTTCTTTCTTTCAAATTCCTTCATGAAGGCGACCAGCTTCTCCACTCCCTCCACAGGCATGGCGTTGTAGATGGAGGCCCGCATGCCGCCCACGCTCCGGTGGCCCTTCAGGTTGGAGAACCCGGCCGCTTCGGCCTCTTTCGCGAACAGCGCGTCCAGCTCCTCGCTGCCGGTGCGGAACGTGACGTTCATGCCGGAGCGGGCGTCCTTGTCGGCGGCGCCCTTGAAGAGCTTGCTCTCGTCCAGATAGTCGTACAGCAGCCCGGACCGGACCTTCTTCAGCTCCTCCATGCCCTTGAGGCCGCCGTTCGCGTCCACCCACTTGAGCACGAGGCCCAGCATGTAAATGGTGTAGCAGGGAGGCGTGTTGTACATGGAGTCCTTGTCAATCATGGTCTGATAGTTCATGATCGTGGGCGTGTAAGGCAGCTGCTTGCCCGCGAGGCTCTTGTCGATGATGACCACCGCCATGCCGGCCGGGGCCATGTTCTTCTGCACGCCCGCGAAGATCACGCCGTATTTGGACACGTCGATCTCACAGGACATGATGTTGGAGGACATATCACACACCAGCGGCACAGACCCGGTCTCCGGGACGTATTTCCACTCGGTGCCGTAGATGGTGTTGTTGGCGCAGTAGTAGAAATAGGAGGCGTCGGGAGCGGCCTGGATCTGGTCCGCCGCGGGGATGTAGGCAAAATTCCGGTCCTCGCTGGAGACGGCGACGCGGATTTCCCCGTACTTTTTGGCCTCCTTCATGGCCAGATTCGCAAAGTTGCCGGTGACGGCATAGTCCGCCTTGCCGGTCGCTCCGATCAGATTCATGGGCGCGGCCGCGAACTGGAATGTCGCGCCGCCCTGCATAAAGAGGATCTCGTGCGTGTCCGGCACCTTGAGGATGCGCTTCAGATCCGCCTTGGTCTCGTCAAAAATGGCCTGATAGACCTTGCTGCGGTGGCTCATCTCCGTCACGGACATCCCGCTGTCCCGATAATTCGTCATCTCCGCCGCGGCCTGCTCCAGCACGGGGAGCGGCAGCATGGACGGGCCTGCCGAGAAATTGTAGATCCTGTCCTTCGCCATGTTGTTTCACCTGACCTTTTTATTGATTGGATACCGTTCATCTATATGCTGTCCCGCCGGTCCGCCGGCGGAAAAAACCGGATTGGCCCTATTATACCGCAGGACATGCAGGGATTACAACACTGAAATTGCCATATTTCCGCACTCTGCGGAATAATATTCAGTCTTTTTGCCCGGAATCCGCGCCGATTTTGCAAGCCTGTCCGCGCGCTTATGCAAAACCGCCGCACGGCGCCGTCTGTCCGACGGCCCGTGCGGCGTTCTGTTTTCCATTCTGCGGCGCGGGAGATTAAGCCTGCTCCTCCGGGGATTCGCCGGGCTCCGGCTGCAGACCCTTTTCCTCCAGCTCGGCGCGCTGCGCGTCGCGCAGGGCCTCCTCGCGGATCTCCTGCATCAGGATGTCCTCGCGGGTGGGCTCCTCCGGCTCGGCCGGCGTCTCTCCGGGCGTCTCCGCCGGGGGCAGCTCGCCCGTCTCGCAGAGCCTGCGGAACTGCGCGCCGTCCATGGACTCGTACTCCAGCAGATAACCGGCCGTCTTCTCCACCAGGTCGCTGTGCGCGCGGAGGATCTCTGCGCACTTCTCCATCGCGGCGTCGAAAATGGCCTTGACCTCGTCGTCGATCTCTGCGGCGATCTTCTCGGAATAGCTCTTGGTATGCCCGAAGTCCCGGCCGATGAACACGGACTGGGAACTGGAATCGTAGGAGATCGGCCCCAGCTTGTCGCTCATGCCGTACTGCGTGACCATCGCCCGGGCGATGGTGCTCGCCTGCTGGATGTCGCCGGACGCGCCCGTGGAGATGTCGTCCAGAAACAGCTGCTCGGACACGCGCCCGCCGAGGCTCGAGACGATGCGCTCGAACATTTCGCTGCGGGAATTGAACGTCCGGTCCTCCTCCGGCCGGTAGACGGTCATGCCGCCCGCGCCGCCCCGGGGGATGATGGTGATGTGATGGACCGGGTCCACGTGCTCCAGGAAAAAGGACACCACGGCGTGCCCCGCCTCATGGTAGGCGGTAAGCCGCCGCTCCTTCTCCGTGACCACGCGGCTCTTCTTTTCCGGACCGGCCATGACCTTGAGCGCGGCCTCGTCCAGCTCTTCCATGGTGATGACGCGCTTGTTTTTCCGGGCGGCCAGCAGCGCCGCCTCGTTCAGCAGATTCTCGAGATCTGCGCCGGTAAAGCCGGGCGTACCTCTCGCCACGCTCTTGAGGTCCACGTCTTCGCCCAGGATCTTGTTCCGGGCGTGCACGCGCAGGATCTCCTCGCGCCCGCGAATATCCGGCCGACCCACATAGACCTGCCGGTCAAAGCGGCCGGGGCGCAGCAGGGCGGAATCCAGGATGTCCGCGCGGTTTGTGGCCGCCATGACGATGACGCCCTCGTTGCTGCCGAAGCCGTCCATCTCCACCAGGAGCTGGTTCAGGGTCTGCTCCCGCTCGTCATGCCCGCCGCCGAGTCCGGCGCCGCGCTGACGGCCCACCGCGTCAATCTCATCAATGAAGATGATGGCCGGCGCGATCTTTTTGGCCTGGTCGAACAGGTCCCGGACACGGGACGCGCCGATGCCGACATACAGCTCCACAAAATCGGAGCCGGAAATGGACAGGAACTGCACGCCGGCCTCTCCCGCCACCGCTTTCGCGATGAGGGTCTTGCCGGTGCCCGGAGGGCCGACCAGCAGGATGCCCTTCGGGATCCGGGCGCCCAGCTGGATATACTTCTGGGGATCGCGCAGGAAGTCCACGACCTCCTGCAGCTCCGCCTTCTCCTCGTCGGCGCCGGCCACGTCGGCAAAGGTGACTTTCTTTTTCTCGTCGGCGCCCAACCGCGTACGGGCCTTTCCGAATTTCGCGGCGCCGCCCGCGCCGGCCGCGCCGCCGGCCCGGTTCATCATATACATCCATACGATGAACAGCACGATGATGACGAGAATATACGGCAGGAACGTCAGCCACCAGGGCATCTGCCAGCCCACGTCGTAGTCGTAGTCCTCCAGCGTCCCGGACCTGTACAGTTCAGAGATTCTGTCCCCCAGATCGCTGTAAAAGACGTCCAGACTGTAAAGCTTGTGCGTAACGGTTTTCGTCCCGTTGTATTCCTCGGTCAGAGACAGATACAGCCTGTCTCCGTCCAGAACGAAGTATTCCACCTGCCCCTGCTCAAACAGCCGGCGCACCTCAGAGTACTGGATGTCCGGCGTCGTGGAGCTGCGCATAGTCAGCAGATAGATGGTCGATAAAAGGATAACGAGGATCAGCAGATAAAAGCCGATGTCCCGTCTGCGGTTTGTTTTCGGATTCAAGCAGGCTTCCCCTCTTTCTCGCTTGCGGCGTCCGCGTGCGGCGCAGTCTGATCAGGCGTAGATCTCCGGACGGAGCGCGCCGATGTACGGCAGATTGCGGTAGCGCTCGTCATAATCGAGGCCGTATCCCACGATAAACGCGTCCGGACACGCAAACCCAACATAGTCCGCGGCGATGGGCGCCTGCCGACGGGAGGGCTTGTCCAGCAGGGTGCAGATCCGGATGGATGCAGGCTCCCGCACTTTCAGATAGTTGGTGAGATAGGTCAGCGTGACGCCGGAGTCCAGGATGTCCTCCACGATGATGACGTGGCGGCCCTGGATGTCGCGGCTCAGATCCTTCGTGATCTTCACCGCGCCGGTCGTGGTCGTGCCGCTCCCGTAGGAGGATACGGCCATAAAGTCCATGTCGCAGTTGCCCTCGATGTTCCGCATCAGGTCCGCCATAAAGATGAAGGACCCTTTCAAAACGCCGATGAACAGTGGGTTCTTCCCGGCATAGTCCGCCGAGATCTGCCGCCCCAGACCGGCGACGCATTCCGCGATCTCTTCCTGGGAAAAGAAGACTTTTTCAATATCCGGATTCATTCTGTTTCCATCTCCTCAAAGCAGATTTGCCAGACCTCGTCTCCGGGTCCGGCGGCGGCCCGGACGTCAAGTCCCAGACCGTAGACCGCCAGCGGCCCCAGCTCGTCCGCAAGAACGGGGATCCGTTCCCGTTGGGAGGCGGGGATCTTTGCTTCTGCCAGCAGCTTTTTCAGGGTTTTCCGGCAGCGGCCGGGCAGCGTGAGCGCGTCGCCCGGCGCGCGCTGTCTGACCCGTAGTTTACCACAAATCGCGCGCTTGTTGAATATAAAATCTATAAAGTTATTGTAAACTTTCCCTGGCGTCGTCCCCTCGGCGCAGGACACGTACAGTCCCGTCCCGGGGAGCGCCGTCCGCGTCCCCGGCGTCAGGACGACGGGCGCAAACCCGCCGGCCGGCGGCGCGGCAAAGACCAGACGGTCATATTCCCTGTGCAGCGTGATCCCGGGCAGATCCAGCACGGCGGACGGGTCCTCCCCCGCCGCGAGCCGGAGCGCCGCGTCCACATGTCCCGCCGTAAGCGCCTGCGGACAGAGCTGCCGGATCACGCGTCCGGCCACGGGCCGCGGCAGCGCCGCGAGCCGGCCGGCGGCAAGGGCATTCTCCCGGAAGTTTTCCGCGATGTGCGCCTCCGCCAGCTCCGTCAGGTACCGGTCGTCCTCCGCCGCCAGTCGGGACAGCGTCAGGACCGCCTCAGCAAACGCGGGATTCACGGACCGGAGCGCAGGCGTCGCAGCGTGCCGGATCCGGTTCCGGGCATATGCGTCCGAATCGTTGGAGCTGTCCTCCCGCCAGGGAACGCTGCGTTCGCGGAGATATGCCTCCACATCCTCGCGGGCAACGCCCAGCAGCGGCCGGATGATCCCGTCCCGCACGGGCGGGATCCCGGCAAGTCCCCGGATCCCCGTACCGCGCGCCAGGCGCAGCAGCACGGTCTCCGCGTTGTCGTCGGCCGTGTGCGCGGTCGCGATCCGCACGGCGCCGACGGCTTCCGCCGCCTGCCGCAGGAACGCGTACCGCAGCTCCCGGGCTGTCTCCTCGATCCCGCGTCCGGAGGCGGCGGCCGCGGCCGCCACGTCCCCGGCGCCACGCTGCAGCGGGATCCCCGCGTCGGCGCAGAACGCCGTCACAAACGCCTCGTCCGCGTCGGACTCCGCGCCCCGGAGCCGGTGGTTGAAATGCGCGGCCGCGAGCCGGAAATCCAGCTCTGCCGACAGCGTGCGCAGCACCTGCAGCAGGCACATGGAGTCCGCGCCGCCGGACACGGCCGCGAGGACCGTGCACCCGGCGGGGATCATTTTCTCCTGCCGGATCCAGCGTGCCGCGGTCTCGGTCACGGTATCTCGTTTCATTTTATGCAAAATCGTCCTCGTCGTAGCGCCGTTCCACGGAAGAGAACGTGGTAAATTCCGGCAGCCACTGCAGCTCCACGGTTCCGGTCTCGCCGCGGCGGTTTTTCAGAACGATGCATTCCGCCAGATTCGCATGTTCAGTTTCCTTGTCGTAATAGTCGTCCCGGTACAGGCCCATGACGACGTCCGCGTCCTGCTCGATGGCGCCGGACTCCCGCAGGTCGGACAGCAGCGGCCGCTTGTTCTGCCGGGTCTCGTTGGCGCGGGACAGCTGGGACAGGCAGACCACCGGCACGTTCAACTCCTTGGCCATGATCTTCAGCATCCGGCTGATGTCGCTGACCACCTGCTGCCGGTTTTCGCCGGAATACCGCTGGCCCGCGTCGGCGCTCTGCATCAGCTGCAGATAGTCGATCACCACAAGGCCCAGATCCGCGATCCGGCGGCACTGGGCGTTCATCTCCGCGACGGTTAGGCTGGGGTTGTCGTTGATGCGGATGTCCACGCCGCTGATGATCCCGGCGGCGGCGGCCACCTTCTGCCAGTCCGCGTTCGTCAGCCGCCCGGTCTGCAGCTTCTTGTTGTCGATGAAGCTCTCCCCGGACAGGAGCCGCAGACACAGCTGCTCCCGCGACATCTCCAGAGAGAAGATCGCCACGGTCTTTCCGGAGGTCTTGGCCACGTGCATGGCCATATTCAGCGCCAGGCTGGTCTTGCCCATGCCCGGCCGGGAAGCAATGAGGATAAAATCCGACTTGTTCAGGCCCATGATGAACCTGTCCAGATCCGGCAGACCCGTGGACAGGCCCGGAATGCTGGACTCGCTCTTCGCAGCCTCGGACAGCTGCGCGTACACGTCCACCAGCACCTTGGACACGGGCTCCAGCCCGCCGATGCTGCGGCCCTGGCGCAGCGCGTAGACCTTTTTCTCCGCCGCCTCCAGGATGGTGGACGCCTCTCCCGCATCCTCCATCGCCATCGTGTTGATCTCGCTGCCGGCCTCGGCGATCCCCCGGAGCAGCGCCTTGTCCCGGACGATGGCCGCGTATTGCATGACGTTTGCCGCCGTGGGCGTGATCTTCATCAGCTGCATCAGATACGCGGACGACGTCTCCTCGCTGTATACGCCGTTCACCTTCATCTGCTCCAGGACCGTCACCGGATCGATGACCATGGAGTAGTTGAACATGGAATAGATCGTATCGAAAATGTCCTGATTGACCTTATTGTAAAAATCCTGTGACCGCACCGCGCCGATCACGTCGGCCACGCAGCGCGCGTCAATGAGCATCGCTCCGAGCACAGCCTGTTCCGCTTCGAGGCTGCTTGGCATCCGCCGATAGGTCAGCTCATCCATATTTCTTCCTCCGTCTGCGGCGGGACCCGCGGCCTGCGCCGCGCCCGTCAGTTCTCTTCCACGACTACCACGTTGATGGTCCCGGAGATCTCATGCCCCAGCCTGCACTTCACGCCGTAGGTCCCGAAGCCCTTGATGGGCTCCGTCAGCACGATCTTCTGCTTCTCGATGACGATGCCGTGCTGCGCCTCCAGCGCGTCAGAGATCTCCTTGGACGTCACGGAGCCGAAGAGCCGTCCGCCGGTGCCGGCCCGGGCGGGGATCTTCACGACCAGCGCCTCCAGCCGTTCGGCGTTGGCCCGGGCCTCCGCCTTTTCGCGCTCGATCTGCGCCAGACGGGCCTGCTCCTGCAGACGCATGGTGTTCAGATTGTCCGCCGTGGCGGCCACGGCCAGTTTTCTCGGAAACAGGAAATTGCGGGCATAGCCGTCGGACACGTTGACCATCTGGCCCTTCTTGCCCTGCCCTTTCACATCCTGCTGCAGAATCACTTTCATGGATTTTCCCCCCTGTTTAAGATTTTGCGTCCTCTGCGTCCTGCAGATACGCGTCGATCGCGGCCAGCAGCTGCGTGACGGCGTCCTTCAGCGTCGTATCGCGCATCTGCGCGCCGGCGGTGGATCGGTTCCCGCCGCCGCCCAGCTTCTCCAGCACGAGCTGCACATTGATCTCTCCCATGGAGCGCGCGGAGATGTTCACCGCGTCCGGTCCGCCGGACAGCACGAAGGACGCCTCGATCCCGGAGATGTTCAGCAGCTCGTCCGCGGCCTGCGCGGCCACGATCCGGCTCTCCACATTCTCCTGGGCGGCGATGGCGATCCCCGTCCGGTAGATCTTCGCCCGCTGTACGATGGAATACCGCGCCATGGCGGTCTGAATGTCGCTCTGCAGCAGCTTTTTGACCTCGGTGGTATCCGCGCCGGTGCGCCGCAGGAACGCCGCGGCGTCGAACGTGCGGCTGCCGGTCCGGATCGTGAAGTTCTTGGTATCCAGCACGATCCCGGCGAGAAGCGCCTCGGCCTCAAACCGCAGAATATCTCCCGGCTCCACCATGTACTGCAGCAGCTCCGTCACGAGCTCCGCCGCGGAAGAGGCGTACGGCTCGTGGAAATTCAGCGCCGCGTTCTGGATATAGGTAGCGGCCCGGCGGTGATGGTCGATCACGGCGACCTTGTTGCAGGACAGGAGCAGCGTCTCGGACTCCACCTGCTCCGGGCGGTTCGTGTCCACCACGATCAGCACGCTGCGTCCGTCCGCGTCCACGATGGCCTGTTCCGGGGAGATGAACACGTCCCGGTACTCGGGCAGCGTCGTCATGCGGTCGATCAGCGGCTGCACGGCGTTCTGCTTCGGGTCCAGCACAATCCGGACCGATTTGCCCAGCGTCCGGGCCGCACAGCACAGGCCCGCCGCCGCGCCCGCGCTGTCCATATCCGCATATTTGTGTCCCATGATAAACACGGTGGAGGCGTCCCGTATCAGCTCCGCCAGCGTATTGGCCATGACCCGGGATTTGACCTTGGTGTGCTTTTCCATCTGGGCGCTGTGCCCGCCGTAGAACTCAAAGTTGAACTTGTTTTTGATGACCGCCTGATCGCCGCCTCTGGACAGCGCCATATCGAGGCCCAGAGTCGCAAACTGGAAATTCTCGGCCATATCCTTGCCGTCCTTGCCTAGGCCGATGGAGAGCGTGGGCTGGATCCCGTTGGGCGCCGTCAGCACGCGGACGGATTCCAGCAGCGAAAACTTCTTCTCCGTAAACCCGTTCAGATACCGCTCCTCAAAGATGAAGATGTAGCGGTCGCGGTCGTATTTCGACAGATACCCGCCGCATCCGTCCGTCCAGGCGCTGATGCGGTCGTCAATCGTGGAGAGAAAGGCCGATTTGTCTTTCTCCGTCAGGCCCTTGATGACCTCGTCGTAATTGTCCATGGTGATGATGGCGAACACGGGGCGGGTCCGCAGGTATTCATCCCAGATGTTGATGTATTCGGTGACGTCGACCCAGTACAGCGTCGCGGTATAGCCGCGGCGGCCGGAGCTCTCGTCGGTCCGGACCATGTTGCCGAAGATCCGGTACTTCCGCTCCCCCACGCGGACCAGCTCCGGGCACTCGGTCTTGCCCTCCGCGAGCCATCGCAGCGGCAGGGACGGGATCACGTCGGTGATGCTGATCTCGAAGAAATGCTCATGCTCTCCCGTCAGATCCAGAAACGCCTGATTGGAGTACAGGATGGCGTTGCCCTCCATGGACACCATCACCATAGGCATCGGAAAATGCACCAGATTGTCCTTTGTGGCGGCGTCCACATTATAGGTCAGCGACTCGATATAGTTCAGCAGATCGCTGCGTCGCCGGCTGTTGGAGATCCGGGTGTATATGAACAGCGCGACCGTCAGCGCAAGCTCCGCCGCGGCCAGCCACAGATTCTCGGGGCCGGACAGAAACGTCGCCGCAGCGAACGCCACCAGCAGCACAAAGCACAGGCGCATACTGGGTTCGATCATTCGTCTAATCCGTTTGTTCATGCAGACACCTCTCCTATAGTAATTCAGTATAGCAAATTGCTCTGCGTTTCACAATAGCAAAAATGTTTTTTCCCGCCGGTTTTTGGCATTTCCAGATTCTGCGGGTTGCCAACTTTCCGCATTCATGATATGATGGCCGCGAATGGACGCCGGGCGCGAAGCGCCCGTTCCGCACGGCGAAAGGAGCCATCATGAAACGAACCGTCGCGGCAATCCTGATCACCCTGCTGCTGATCTGCCTGACCTCTGCGGTCGCGGCAGGCGGCACGGCGTCGGACCCGCTGATCTCCAGGAGCTATATCGACGACACATACATCCCCAAAATGCTGGCGGACGGACAGGCCAGGATCGACACGGAGCTGGGTACGGTATACAACGCGGCCGCGGCCGAGCTGGAGACCCGGTATGCGCGTTTTGCCGCGCTGGCCGGCGGGGATGCGTACGCCTATGCCTCCGGCTTCACGCCGCTGTACACCTCGCTGGATTCCACGGTCAGCCTGCTGCCCGGGTCCTCTCTGATCTGCCTGCAGGGCGGCGCCTCCATCCGCGTCGCCGCGGGGACGGTGCTGGACGTGTCCGCGGGGAGCACGGTCGACTCCGGCGCCGCGCTGGTCCAGGGCCACCGCTATTTCTGCGCGGAGGAGACTGCCGCCGTCGTGACCGGCGCATCCACCGGCTCGATGCTTGTGGACGGCTACTACCGCGCCAGCGACGACGTCGGAACGGTGATCGCACCCGCGCCGGGCGCGATCTGCGCGACCCGGCAGGCCATCCGATTCAACGGCGAGCTCGTGGATATGGAAGTCTACAACATCGACGATTACAACTACTTCAAGCTGCGGGACGTCGCCTATCTGATGATGAACACCGGCTCCCGCTTCTCCGTCGCCGCCATCGGGGAGCGCGCGCTCATCGACACGGCGTGCGGCGCGGACTATGTCCCCGTCGGCGGAGAGCTGGTCAAGGGAGAGGACCGCTCCGACACCTGCGTGCCCAGCGCGTGGCGGCTGCTGGTCGGCGGCAAATGCGCGGCGGTCATCGGCTACAATCTGGGCGGCAACAATTTCTTCAAGCTGCGCGATCTGGGCGACGCCCTGAATTTCCTGGTGGACTACGATCCCGACACCGGGACCATGCTGATCGACAGCAAATGATCTTCCGAATACGCACGCCGGGCCGCGGATATTCCGCGGCCCGGTTTCTTCTATCCATTTTTCTGCCGCATGTCCTTCTGCGGCCGTTTCATCGGTTTGGGCGTAACATTTTTCCCGTTTTTTCGTTATACGGACAGAGAGGAGGGGAACGCCACGGACAATGTGCTGCTCACAGAGCTTTACACGCTGTACAGCCGGGAGATCTATCTCTATCTGTACTCCATGTGCCGCAGCCGGGAAACTGCCGAGGACCTGCGGCAGGAGTGCTTCGTGCGGGCGCTTCTCTCCCTGCCGGACACGCACACAAACATGCGCGCCTGGCTCTACCGCGTGGCGCGCAACCTGCTCTTTGACGAGCGGCGCCGCCGCGCGCCGGAGGCCGCGCTGACCGAGGAGACCGTACCGGCGGCGGAAGCCGATCCGCTGACGCTCTATCTGCACAGCGAGGACCGCAGACGCCTGCTGCGGCTGCTTGCGGAGCTGCCGCCGCTGCGCCGGGAGATCCTGACCCTGCAATACTTCAGCGGCCTCAAGCAGAGGGAGATCGCCGCGCTGCTGCACCTGAGCCCGGAAAACGTGCGGGTCCTCTCTCTGCGCGCCCGCCGCGAACTGCGAAAAAAGCTGGAGGAGGAAGAGGAACATGTCTTTTCGTGAACTGCTGAACGCCTATCGGGACGGCGCCCTGGACGAGGACGCCCGTCGGGAGGTGGAGGAGGCCATCGACCGGGAAGATGCCCTGCTGGAGTATCTGGCCGAGCGGGAGGAAATCCCCGAACCGGCGGACGGGGACGACGTACCGGCGCCGCACGACGAACAGGACGCCCGGCTGGAGGCGCGGTTCCGGGCGGAACTGACGCGCCGGATCCGCCGGGCGTTTGTAAAGCTGGGCGTCTGTGTCGGCGCGGTGCTGCTCGCCGTGCTGCTGCTGATCCAGTTCGTGCTGCCGCACGCGGTCGCCCGGCTGTATTACAACCCCGGCGAGACCGCGGCCGTATGGAAGACCGATACATGGGAGTATTCCACCAACCGCATGAGCCTCGATCTGGCCGTCTATTCCGAGCTGTTCCTGCCCGGTGCATACCGCGAAAACGTGCAGGTCATCGACCGGGGCTACGGCGACTACGACCTCGTCATTGTCCAGAATCTCTCCGTAAACGGCCGCTTCACCGACGTCGGCGGACACATCAGCCGCGGCCGGCTGATCCTCTACGACCGCAGCGTCCTCAAGCCGCCGGTCGACAACAGCTTTGAGTGGGGCGTCAACATGCCAGATCCCGCGCGGAGTCTTTCCGCGCAGATCCGACCGCCGGAGACCGACGCGGACGGCGTCATCACACATTACGCCGTGGGCATGGCCGGTTACCCGGAGGAGGCCCGGACGAGGCTGACCGAGCTGCCGGAAGGAGTCCTGTACCAGGGCTTCGTATCTCTGGACCGGGTCATGGACTACGAGAGCCTGTACACCTTTCTGCAGACGCAGGGGCTCGACCACGTCTGGTGCGCGGTGCAGCTGGCCGAAAAGCCGGGCTATGCGGCCAACTGCGGCTTTGACACGTATCTGGGCAACGGCGGCAACATCCTCTGCTGGGACGAGGTGCGTTACCCCGCGCTGAAGCGGAACGAGCTCGACGCCCGCGCCGCGGCGGACAGCGTCCCCATCCGCACGGCGGAGCAGGCGGAGACCCACCTGTGCAGTCTGCTGCGCTATCTGCAGGATCAGACGCAGTTCTGCGCCATGATGGGCGGCGACCTGAACGGTTTCGACCCCGCCGAGGCGCTGCGCTATCTGGAGGCGAACGGCGTCTGGGTCTACGGCTTTGCCGTAACGGCGGACAGGAGCGTCCTGCTCGCGCTGCAGGACGCCCCGGAGGTCTACTCTGTGGCGGTGCAGCCGCTGCCGTGACGGCACCCGGACGGCCTCCCCCGCATAAAATACAGCGAGCCCGGCACGCCGGGCACCGTCGACAAAAGGGAGGTTATCCTGTGAACTGCAGCAACAACCTGTTTCTGGTCGTTCTGATTCTGCTCCTCTGCGGCGGCAGAAATTTCTGCGGCGTCGGCTGCGGCCGTCCCTGCGGCTGTTTCCCGCGCTGAAGCAGCCGGAGCGGCGCACACGCATACGGAAACCCCGGCGGATATTCCGCCGGGGTTGTGTTTTCTCTCTGTTTCCGTCTTTCCGCGCGTCAATAGCTGCGGATCACGGTGGTCACCTTGCCGAGGATCTCGGCGTTCGTGCCGTCAATGGGCGCGTACGCCTCATTCTCCGGCAGCAGCCAGAGCTTCCCCTTTTCCGGCCGGAGCCGCTTGCAGGTGGCCTCCCCGTCCAGCATGGCGATGACGATTTCCCCGGGCTCCGCGGTCTTCTGGCTGCGGACGATGACCATGTCCCCGTCCAGGATCCCGGCCCGGATCATGGAATCTCCGCGGATCCGGAGCGCAAAGTATGCGCCGTCGTCTCCGGCGTTGTAGGGGATATAGCCCATGGCGTCCTCCACCGCCAGGATCGGCTCGCCCGCGGCCACGGAGCCGAGAATCGGCACGCCGTCCCGCCCCCGATCCGCGGTCACCACGATGGCCCGGGTCTTGCCGGTGTCCCGGAGAATGTATCCCAGCCGCTCCAGCGTGTTGAGGTGCAGATGCACCGTGGACGGGGATTTTAGGCCGACCGTCTGGCCGATCTCCCGGACAGAGGGCGGATACCCCCGCAGGTCCACGCAGTCGCATATATATCTGTAAATCCGCTCCTGAATCTCTGTCAGACCGTTCATGGCCGTTCCTCTCTCCCGTCAGCCGCTTTTTTTCAGTATACCAGATCGCGCGCCGCAAGGAAAGCCCCGGCCGCAAAAAAGATTTTCCCAAGAATTTGGCGAAACAGATTGACGAAAGCCCCGAAGTGTTGTAGAATTATGTTTACCAGTTTGGATTCAGATACTCTGATATGGAATGGGGGATTCTCATGGCCGAAATTAAATGCAGCAACTGCGACCGGCGGTACTCTGCGCTGCGCACCCGTTGCCCGTATTGCGGCACCCGGCGGCGGAGCGCCGGCAAGCGCGTCTCCGAATCCGACAACTCCCTGTGGAAGTTGATCATCGGGCTCGCGCTGCTGCTGATTCTGATCGTCGCCGTGATCGTTCTGGTCGTCAGCGCGGTCTCTTCCGGCGGCACAGGCGCACAGGCCACTCCCTCCCCCTCGTCCGGCAGCAACGAAGGCATCAGCCAGCTCGAGACCACCCCGTCGGCGGAGCCGTCTCCGTCCGCCGAACCCACGCCGTCTCCCTCGCCGTCTCCGGAAGTCATCCTTACCGTTGAGAAGATCGTCATCACTTACAACGGGCGCGAGAAGACCGACGTCTCCATGAAGGTCGGCGAGAAGCTGAAATTCTCCTACGCCACCACCCCGGCCAACGCCGATGTAAAGGTCGTCTGGTCCGCGAAGGACGAGGGCTACTTCTCCGTCCTGCAGACCGGCGAGATCACGGCGCTGAAAGCCGGCACCACCCGACTGGTCGCCACGGTGGAAGGCGTGGACGGCGTCTATGCGGAGTGCATTATCCGCGTCCGCGCCGCCTCGTAACCAACCTGTCCTGAAGAAACCGGACCCCGGAGCCGATGGCTCCGGGGTCTTTTTTTGTGCGGTACGGGCGCTCATGCCGTCTCCGCCGGCAGCGTCACATAGATGGGGCTGTGCCCGGTTTCCTCCGCGTACCGGAGCACGTCCTCCCGCCGCAGACGCAGTGTGGAGGTGGAATAGCCCGGATGCGCGCAGACGGTCTCGTCCGGGAGCAGGTCCCGGTCGACCACAAGCTGCACCCGGTTTTCCCGGTCGAACAGCAGCTCCAGCACGGAGACGGACCCCGGCGTCGTCGCGAGATACTGCGCCATATGTCCCGCGTCGGCAAACGACAGCCGCGCGCAGCCGAGCTGTGCCGACAGGTACTTCGTTTTGAAGGGCTTGTCCCCCGGCATCATCAGCAGATAAAACTCTGTGCCCTGGCGATTGGTCAGAAACAGATTCTTGCAGATCTTCCCGCCGAGGACCTCCTCGATCTCGCGGCAGTCCTCCATGGTGTCCGCGTGTTCGTGGTCCACCCGGTCAAAGGCGATCCCCAGCGTCTCCAGCCGGTCGTAAATGGCCTCCTCCTCGGCGGAGCGCCGCTCCGCGGGCCGGCCCGCATAGCGGACCCTGTCGATCTGCATCTCCGTTTTCCCCTTTTCTGTTCCGTTTCCGCGGGCCCGCCGTACGCGGCGGTTCCGCACAAGCCCCCTCCGCGGACGGAGGGGGCGTTTTTTATCGCATCTGCTTGCGCCGGGAGAGATTCAGCGGTCCATCGTTCATCTGGTTCAGCTGAGACAGAAACTTGCCCAGCCCGTACGCCACGCACAGCTCCGCGTCGTCGGCGATCCGGGTCTCGATGTTCGTGCTGCTCTCCACCAGCTTGTCGAAGCCCCAGACGAGGCTGCCGCCGCCGGTGAGCGTGATGCCGTTGTCCGACACGTCCGCCACAAGCTCCGGCGGCGTGTTTTCCAACACCCGGTGGATGGCGTCCAGGATCGTCCCGGACACCTCCTCAAAGGCTGTGATCATATCCGTGGAGGTGACGGAGACCACGCGCGGCAGGCCGGTCATCAGGCAGCGGCCCTTGACCTCCATCGCGCTGTTCTCCGATCTGGGGAACACACAGCCGATGCTCTTTTTCAGCTCCTCCGCCGTGGTCTTGCCAATCAGCAGATTGTGCTGCCGCCGGATATACTTGATGACCGCCTCGTCAAAAGCGTCTCCGGCGACCTTGATGGACTCCGAGCAGACCACGCCGGACAGGGACACCACCGCGATGTCCGTCGTCCCGGCGCCCACGTCCATGACCAGATGCCCCTCCGGCTTGGAGATGTCGATCCCCGCGCCGACGGCGGCGGCCACCGGGGCCTCCTGCAGATACACCTTCCGCGCGCCCGCCTGCAGCGCCGCGTCGCAGAGCGCGCGCTCCTCCACTTCGGAGATGCCGGAGGGAACGGAGATCAGCAGCCGCGGCCGGAACAGGCCGAACGAAACCACCTTGCGCACCAGCTCCTGCAGCAGTCGGCGGGTCATGTCATAGTCGGAGATCACGCCGTCCCGGATGGGATGGATGGCCACCATGTTGGCCGGCGTCCGCCCCAGCATCCGCTGGGCGGCCATGCCCACCTCCAGCAGCCGTCCCGTATTTTTGTCCAGCGCCACGACCGCCGGTTCCCGCGCCGCGACGCCTTTCCCCTTGCGGGTGACCACCACGGAAGCGGTGCCGAGATCGACGCCTATATCCTTTCCGAATAACATCTTGATCCCCCATCCACAGCCGCCCGAAAGCGTCGGCGGCCCAGTTGTATTTCTTCTCCTCTGGAAGTATTTCCCGATTTCGGCCGCTTCATCCGCCGGCTTCCGGTTTTTCGCCCGCCCGGGCGACCGCCGCGCCGTGGACGGATTCCGCGCCGGCCATCAGCAGCATTCGGGCGCACTCGGACATGGTCGCGCCGGTAGTGTACACGTCGTCCGCGAGCAGGATCCGCCTGCCCGCCGCACGTTCCGGGATCGCCTGAAACGCCCCGGCCACATTGGCCCGGCGCTTTTCCGCGCCCTGCAGCGAGGAATTGGCCGCCGTGTTCCGGGTCCGGAGCAGCAGCCGCTCATACGGCAGGTCCAGTTGCTTTGCCAGCTCCTGCGCCAGAAGCTGCGCCTGATCGTAGCCCCGCTCCCGCCGCCGTCTCCGGCTCACCGGGACCCAGGCGATCACGTCGATCCGATCCTGCAGCCGCTCCCGCACTGCCGGAGCCAAAAGCGCCGCGTACGCGGGCGCATAGCAGGAAAGCCCGCCGAACTTGAAGCGATGTATGGAATCGCGCACCGTCCCCGCATACCGCAGCGGCGTCACGCAGCCGTCCAGGAAATCTCCGCCCGCGTCCCGGTCTGCGCCCGCGGTGCGGGGCAGACTGTCCATACAGGCGGCGCAGACGCGCGCGCCGTCGGTCACGGTCCGGCAGAACGCGCATTTTGGCGGGAACAGCAGATCCAGCAGCCGTCCGAACATGTCACAGCCCCTCCGCGAGCCGCGCGCGGAGCCCGCTGTACCGCCGTCTTCTCCGGTCGTTGGCCACCATCTGGGCCACGATCTGCTCGTCCCCCACGAGAATCAGCAGCTCCTTTGCCCGGGTCACTGCGGTATACAGCACATTCCGCGCCAGCAGCGCCGGCGCGCTCCGGCCCAGCGCCAGGACCACCGCCCTGTACTCGCTGCCCTGCGACTTGTGCACGGTCATGGCGTACGCGGGCTCCAGCTCGGTCAGCTGATCGAACGCGTACGTCACAATCCGGTCGTCAAATTCCACCTGCACGGCCTCCAGCGCGGGGTCGATGGTCAGGATGCGGCCGATGTCGCCGTTGAACACCCCGGTCCCCACGGCGGAGCCGTCGGATTTTTTCCACAGTATATCATAGTTGTTCCGGATTTGCATCACCCGATCGCCCTCCCGGAACGTAAAATCGCCCATCGCTCTCTCCCGCTTCTGCGGAGACGCGGGATTGACGGCCGCCTGCAGACGCCGGTTCAGCTGCACGGTGCCCGTCTCCTGCCGCCGGGAGGGGGCCAGCACCTGGATCTGATCGGCGGGAATGCCCATTTTCTCGGGCAGCCGCCGGGCGCAGAGCTCCACCACGGTCTCGGCAAGCCCCTCCGCCGCGGTGCGGCGCAGGAAAAAGAAATCGCCCTTGTTCTTCGTCAGCTCCGGCAGCTCCCCGCTGTTGATCCGGTGCGCGTTTGCGACGATGTCGCTGCGCTCGGCCTGCCGGAACACCTCCGTCAGGCTGACGGACGGGATCACGCCGCTGCGGAGGATGTCTCCGAGCACGTTGCCCGGCCCCACGGAGGGCAGCTGGTCCGCGTCGCCCACCAGCACCAGCCGGCAGCCCGCCGGCATGGCGTCCAGCAGCGCGGCCAGCAGCTGAATGTCCACCATGGACGTCTCGTCCAGGATCACGGCGTCCGCATCCAGCGGATCGTCGCGGTCGTGCTCAAACACCAGCTCGCTGTCGTCGTCGGAATATCCGGCCCCCAGCAGCCGGTGCACGGTTTTGGCCTCCCGCCCGGTGAGCTCGGTCATCCGCTTGGCCGCCCGCCCGGTGGGCGCGGCCAGTACGGTTTTCAGCCCCAGCCGGTCGAACACCGTCAGGATGCCGCGCACCGAGGTGGTCTTTCCGGTCCCCGGTCCGCCGGTCAGCACCAGGACCCGGTTCTCCGCGGCCAGCGCGACGGCGCGGCGCTGCAGGCCCGCGTAGACGATCCCCTGGCTCCGCTCCGCGTCGGCCACCAGCGTCTCCGTGTTCACTGCGGCGCTCTCGGCCCGGACCAGGTCCAGCAGCCGCGCGGCGGCGCTCGTCTCCGCCCGGTGCAGCGACTCCAGATAGCAGGCCTCCACGCCGGCCACCTGTTCGCAGATCACATAGCCGCCCTCTTCCAGCATGTCCAGCGCCTCTTCCACGGCCTCCTCGCCCACCTCGATGAGCTGGTTCGTGGCCGCCGTCAGCTTGCCGCGCGGCAGGAACGTATGTCCGTTGCCCAGGTTGTGCCGCAGCTCGAACAGCACGGCCGCTTCGATCCGCTCCCGGCTGTCCGGTGCAAATCCAAGCCGCAGCGCCAGCTCGTCCGCCTCAAAAAAGTTCGCGCCGAAATACGTCTGCGTCAATATGTACGGATTGTCGCGCAGTGCCTGGGCCGCCTCGTCCCCGTACGCCCGGTACAGGCGCACGGCAAACTGGGCGCGCAGCCCGTTCGCCGTCAGAAACTCCATCAGCCGGCGCAGGCCCACCTGCCGCCGGAAGTCGTCCGCGATCTGCAGGGCCTTTTTCCGGGTGATCCCACGGATCTCCGCCAGCTTTTCCGGCTCATTCTCAATGACCTGCAGCGCCTCTTCCCCGAAAGCGCGGACGATGGCCGCAGCCAGCACCTTCCCCACGCCCCGGACGCCGCCGAAAGCCAGATACGCATAGATCGCGTCCCGATCGCGCGGGAGCGTCCGCCGGACCGTCTCCGCGGCGAACTGCTCTCCGTAAGAGGGATGCGTGGTCCACCCGCCGGTGAGCGACAGCCGCTCGCCGACGGCGGCGCCGGGGAAGCACCCTACCGCCGTCACCACGTCGTCCCCGGTGTTCAGCCGCAGCACGCAGTAGCCGTTTTCCGGGTTTTCATAGACCACCGCGGCTACGGTGCCCTCTATCTGTGTGGTTTTCTCCTGTTCTTCCATCCGCTGTCTCCAAATTCCGGCCCGCCGGCGTACAGCACGCCGTATTTCCGGGCCAGCAGCTCTGTTCGTTTCGCCCCCTCGGGGGTCAGCGCGCGGCCGATCACCGTAATGTGCAGCGCCGCGTTTCCGGCCAGCCAGACAAGGCCCGCCAGCGCCGGCTCCAGCTCCGACGCGTCCTTCTCCGCCGTCACGGTCACGGAAAGGCGTACGCCTTTCCCCGCCCGCAGCGGCGTCACCATCCGCCCCCGCATCGTCCGGCTGACGGCATAGGCCGCAACGCAGAACAGCAGGGCCGGAAGAATCCTCCAAATCAGCTCCATCCGGCATCCCTCCCGCTCCAGTCTATGCGGGAAAGGGCGCGCCGGGCGCGCTTTGCTCGTCTTTTTACAGAAAAATCCCGGTAAAACCGTACGTCAGCCCCGTCACCAGCAGGGCGGCGACGACCACGCCCAGAAAGATGGCCGGCAGCGCGTGCTTCAGCCGGATGTCCAGCACCGCCGCCACCAGCGCGCCGGTCCAGGCGCCGGTGCCCGGCAGCGGGATCGCCACCAGCAGCACAAGGCCGATCACCTTCCATTTCTGGATAAACTCGCGTTTGCGCTCCGCTTTCTGCTCCATCCGGTCCACAAACCGCCCCAGCCGCGGGATCTTCCGGCGCATCCAGGCGAAGATTCGCCGGATGAACAGGATGATGAACGGTACCGGGACCATATTGCCGAGGATCCCGAGCAGCATTGCCGTGATATGATGCAGCCCCAGGGAGACGCCCAGCGGGATCCCGACCCGCAGCTCCGCCACCGGGACCATGGACACCAGAAACGTCGCCAGATATTTCCATGCCGGCCACGCCGCCAGCTGTTCCCACAAACTCACAATGACACCTCTGTATTCAAAATGCCGCTCCGCCGGACGCGCAGGCGCATTGCCTCAGCTCCGTTCCTCCCGCAGCTTGATGATTTGATCGCGCAGCTCGGCCGCGTACTCGAACTCCAGCATCTTCGCGGCGTTCGCCATCTCTTTTTCCAGCCGCCGGATGGCCTCCTCCCGCTCCTGCCGCGTCATGGCGACGCCGCCGGCGCGGCGTCTGCCGGGCACGGCCTGCTCCGCGGCGGAGGAGATCTCGATGAGGTCTCGGACGTCCTTCACGATGGTTTTCGGCACGATGCCGTGCGCCTTGTTGAAGGCGTCCTGCTTCTCCCGGCGCCGCTCGGTCTCCTGAATGGCGACCTGCATGGACCGGGTCACCGAATCAGCATACATAATGACGAGGCCCTCCGCATTCCGGGCCGCGCGGCCGATGGTCTGGATCAGGCTCGTCTCGCTGCGAAGGAACCCCTCCTTGTCGGCATCCAGGATCGCCACCAGGGACACCTCCGGCAGGTCCAGCCCCTCCCGCAGCAGGTTGATGCCTACCAGCACGTCGAACTCGCCGAGCCGCAGATGCCGGATGATCTCCATCCGCTCGATGGTGTCGATGCTGTGGTGCATATACCGGGCGCGGATGCCCGCCTGGGTCAGATATTCCGTCAGATCCTCCGCCATCTTCTTCGTCAGCGTGGTGACCAGCGTCCGTTCGCCGCGTTCGGCCCGCTCCCGGACCTCGGCGATCAGATCGTCGATCTGCCCCTCGACGGGCCGCACCTCGACGCGCGGATCGAGCAGCCCCGTCGGCCGGATCACCTGCTCCGCGATCTGTGCGGACCGGGACTTCTCGTACTCGCCCGGCGTGGCGGACACATAGACCGCCTGATGGATCTTTGTGTTGAACTCGTCAAAATTCAGCGGACGGTTGTCCAGCGCCGAGGGCAGCCGGAACCCGTACCGCACCAGATTCTCTTTTCTGGCCCGGTCGCCGTTGTACATGGCCCGGACCTGGGGGATCGTCATGTGGCTCTCGTCCACGAACAGGATAAAGTCCTCCGGGAAGTAGTCCAGCAGCGTCATGGGCGGCGTGCCGGGGGCGCGGCCGCTGATGACCCGGGAGTAGTTCTCGATGCCGGTGCAGTATCCGAGCTCGCGCATCATCTCCATGTCGTACATGGTCCGCTGGTGGATGCGCTGCGCCTCCAGCAGCATGTCGTTCTGCCGGAAGTATTCCACCCGCTCGTCCAGCTCCCGCTGGATCTCGCGCAGCGCGGCCTCCATCTTCTCTTTGGTGGTGACATAGTGGGACGCAGGGTAGATCGCCACATGGGCAAGGCTCCGCACCGGCACGCCGGTGACCACCTGGATCTCGCTGATCCGCTCGATCTCGTCCCCGAAGAACTCCACGCGGATGGCGTGGTCGCGGGCATAGGCCGGAAAGATCTCCACCGTATCGCCCCGGACGCGAAACATGTTGCGGTCAAAGGCGATGTCGTTGCGCTCATACCGGATCTCCACCAGCTTTTTCAGCAGCTCGTCCCGGTCCCGGGTCTGCCCCACCCGCAGAGATACGACCATATTCGCGTAGTCGATGGGGTCGCCCAGCCCGTAGATGCAGGACACGGAGGACACCACAATCACGTCGCGCCGCTCAAACAGGGACGACGTGGCCGAGTGGCGCAGCCGCTCGATCTCATCGTTGATGGCGGAGTCCTTTTCGATATAGGTGTCCGTATGGGGGATATACGCCTCCGGCTGGTAGTAGTCGTAGTAGGAGACGAAGTACTCCACGGCGTTGTCCGGGAAAAACTCCTTGAACTCGCTGCACAGCTGGGCCGCCAGCGTCTTGTTGTGGGCCAGCACCAGCGTGGGGCGCTGGAGCCGCTCGATGACCTTCGCCATGGTGTACGTTTTGCCGGACCCGGTGACGCCCAGCAGCGTCTGCTCCTCAAACCCCAGCTCCAGCCCCGTCGCCAGCGCGTCGATGGCCTCCGGCTGGTCGCCGGAGGGCGTATATGAACTTACAACCTTAAACTCGGGCATGGCATTCTCTCCGCAAATTGCACACAATCTCCATTTTAGCAGTTTATTTTACCATATCCGCCCCACGCTTGCAACCGAAAGCTGCGGTTCCTTTCCTGTTATTCTGTACCGGGGATGCTTTTTCAAACCGTCGCATGACAACCGGCACAGAACAAATTCGTCTCCCTGCTGCGGAACATTTCGGCAGTCAATCCCGTCTCTATGCGTAGAGTCCTATTTTCAGGGGGAACAACTATGAAGAAGACGGCATGTATTGCACTTTGTATTGTACTTGCGCTCTCAAGCGTCGGTTGCGGCGCAAATTCGATTAGCAGCCCTTCGCCCGCCGTGGTTGGTGCCGACGAGCCTCGGTCCGCTGCGCCTGCAGGACAGTGTTACCGCGTCACAATCGACGATGCGCACGCGTCTGTGTGCGAAGTAGGATCGGCGTATTGCGCGGGGGAGACGGTGACGATCCGGCTTGATAAGGCCACAGGCCGCACCTACGCTCTGTTTGTCGACGGAGAAGAGATCTTTCCGTCAACCGATTCTGCAGACGATTTTATTTGCTTTGAATTTCCCATGCCGGACAAAGACGTTCAAGTCGTCATTGAAGACCGTTGGGTCTGTCCCCCGGATAACGCCGATACGATCGGTGCGCTGGTAAATGCGTTTGAAGAAAACGGCTTTGCTGTAAAGGTTGAGCTTACCGAATCGCAGTTTTTAAGAGGGCGCCCCTTTCTTCTGTCTCTCAGCGGCATATCCGACGGATGTATAACGGTATATCAATATGAGGATTCAGCTCAGGCGCAAAACGACGTTTTATGCATAGATGACAGCGGTTCCACCGTCTACATGCCGGATCAAACGATTTATATTACATGGAAAGCCATCCCCTTTTTTTATTGGTACGACGATGTGATCATCCAATACGTGGGCACAGACGATACGATTTTGAATCTGCTTGCAGAATTGTTTGGCGACCCGTTTGCGGGAGGCTTTCATTGATTCCGAATACGGGATTCCTGCTCGACATAAAAAGGACGCAGGCGAATACGCCTGCGTCCTTTTTTGAAAACGGTTCTGTTTTACTTTTTCCCGAACAGACCGCCCAGGGCGTCGCCGATCTTGCTGACGCCGATCTTGGCCTTGATTCCCTCGATCACCTGGTCGATCTGCTCGTCCGGCAGGTCGATCCCGGTCAGGGATTCCACGGTGCCCTTGGGGTCCTTCTGGAACTTGTCCTGCAGGTCCTTGTCGTTCTTGATTTTGTCTACCAGCTCCTGGATCTTTGCTTTGATGTCCATGGCGCCCGCCTCCTGTTTGATTGATAGAAAAAGAATACCACATGTGCGGCGATTTGCATAGAGGGATTCGGCCCCGTTTCAGACACCGGTCAGGTCAAAGGCGGGAACGAACGCGCCGTCCGCCGCGCCGGGCTCCTGCCAGTAGCCGTCCTCGATCCCGGCGTCCAGCATGTACTGAAGCGCCCGCTCGTGCTCCTGCGCCGTGATCGGCCGGCCCAGCTCCGCGTAGCCCCCGGTCTCCATGGGCGTGAACTGGCTCATGAGGCTGAACAGCACCTGCCCCGGCCGGAACGTCTCCGCCACCCAGTCGATAACCCGGTACGTGTTCTCCGGATTTTCCGGCAGGATCAGATGCCGGATCACGACGCCCCGCCGCAGCAGACCGTCGTCGTCGAGCTTGTACGGCCCCGTCTGCCGGTACATCTCCAGAATGGCCGCCTTCGCGGTCTCCGGATAGTCCGCCGCGCCGGAATACTTCCGGGCGGGCTCCGAAAGCGCGTACTTGAGGTCAGGCAGATAGATCTGCACCTTTCCCTCCAGCCGCGCGAGCGTCTCCGTCCGCTCATAGCCGCCGGTGTTCCAGACCACCGGCGCGGGCAGGCCGCCCTCCAGCGCCTCGAGGACCGCGTCCGCAAAATGCGTCGGGTTCACAAGATTGATGTTGTGCACGCCCTGCGCCAGCAGCTCGAAGAAGATCTCCCGCAGCCGGGCGGGCGTCACGGCTTTTCCGAACCGTCCGGCGCTGATGGCCCGGTTCTGGCAGAACACGCACCCCAGCGCGCAGCCGCTGAAGAACACCGCGCCGGACCCGCGGGTCCCGCTGATGCACGGCTCCTCCCACAGGTGGGAGGCCGCCCGGGCCAGGACCGGCAGGGTCCCCATCCCGCACACGCCGCGCCCTGTCTCCGGGCCGCGCGCCGCGCCGCACCGCCGCGGGCAGAGCCGGCAGACCGTCTCTGTTTCCACGTTACCGGACCTGGCCGCTGCCGTAAACGCGATATTTATAGGAGGTCAGCTCCCGGAGGCCCAGCGGTCCCCGGGCGTGCAGCTTCTGCGTGGAGATGCCGATCTCCGCGCCGAGGCCGAACTCCCCGCCGTCTGTGAACCGGGTGGACGCGTTGTGGTACACCGCGGCGGCGTCCACCTCATCCAGGAACCGGGCCGCAGCCGCGGCGTCCTCCGTCACGATGCACTCGCTGTGGCGCGTGCCGTAGCGGTAGATGTGCTCCAGCGCCTCGTCGAGGCTGTCCACCACCCGGGCGGCGATGATATAGTCGTTGTACTCCCGGCCCCAGTCGTCCTCGGACGCGGGCACGGCCTCCGGCAGGATCGCGCAAACCGCCGCGTCCCCCCGGATCTCCACCTGCTTCTCCCGGAGCCGGGCCGCGATCTTCGGCAGCGCCTCCGCCGCAACGTCCCGGTGGAGCAGCATGCACTCGCAGGCGTTGCACACGGACGGGCGGGAGGTCTTCGCATTGTACAGGATCTCCGCCGCCATATCGAGATCCGCCGCTCTGTCCACATAAGTATGGCAGGTTCCGGCGCCGGTCTCGATCACCGGCACGGCGGCGTTCTCCACCACCGCCCGGATGAGGCCCTTGCCGCCCCGGGGGATCAGCAGATCCACCCATTCCACCGCCCGCATCAGGGCCGTGGCGCTGTCCCGGCTGGTGTCGGGGATCAGTTGGATCACGTCGCGGGCGAGGCCCGCTTCCTCCACCGCCGCCCGCATGACCTCCGCAATGGCGGTGTTGGAGCGGATCGCCTCCTTGCCGCCCCGCAGGATCACGGCGTTGCCGCTCTTGAGGCAGAGCGCCGCGGAGTCCGCGGTGACGTTGGGCCGCGCCTCATAGATCACGGCGATGACGCCGATGGGCACCGCCGTCTTGCGCAGTACGAGGCCGTTGGGCCGCGTCGTCTCCTCCAGCACCCGTCCCACGGGGTCGGGCAGCCGGACGACCTCGCGGATCCCGTCGGCGATCCCGGCGATGCGTTGTGTATCCAGCCGCAGCCGGTCCAGCAGCGCGGCGCTCAGGCCGGCCGCCGTTCCGTTTTCGAGGTCCTCCGCGTTGGCCGCGAGGATCTCCGCCGCATGCGCCTCCAGCGCGGCGGCCGCCGCGGTCAGCGCGCGGTTTTTCGTCTCCGTATCCGCCAGCGCCAGCGCGCGGGCGGCCTGCTTTGCCTGTTTTCCGATGGTCGCGATCATTTCTGCACCGTTTCCTCTCCGGCCGCCTGCTCCGCGCTGCGTCTGCGCATCGCGCGGAACTGGGTGCCCACGCTGCCGCCCCGCGCCAGTTCATAGATTTCCCGGGGCTTTTTCCCATTGATGATATACGTGTCGATGCCCGCCTCCACCGCGATCTCCGCCGCGTGGAGCTTTGTCGCCATGCCGCCGGTCCCCAAGCGGCTTTTGGTCTGCCCGGCCAGCTCCCGGATCGCATCGGTGATCTCCAGCACATAGGGGATCCGCTCCGCGTTCGGGTCGACCGATGGATCTGCGGTATACAGACCGTCCGTCTCCGTGAGGATCACGAGCGCGTCCGCGCCGATCAGCTTCGCCACCATGGCGGACAGACTGTCGTTGTCTCCGTAGACGATCTCCTCCACCGCCACGGCGTCGTTCTCGTTGATCACGGGGATCACGCCGTATTCAAACAGCCGGTTGAACGTCTGGGTCAGGTTGAAGCGCCGCTCCGGGTTGTCGATGTCCTCCCGGGTGATCAGCAGCTGCCCCACCTTGTGCCCGTACTGGGAAAACATTTTATCATACATGAACATGAGCTCGCACTGGCCCACCGTGGCCGCGGCCTGCTTCCCGGCGGTATCCGCCGGCCGTTCGGCAAGGCCCAGCTTCCCCGCGCCGACGCCGATCGCGCCGGAGGACACCAGCGTCACGCATTTGCCGGCGTTGGCGAGGTCGGACAGCACGCCGACCATATCCTCCATGACCTGGAGATTCAGCTTGCCCGTCCCGTGCGCCAGGGTGGACGTACCCACTTTGAAAACAAGGTTCTGTGCGTCTGCAAACATGGTTCAGGATCCTCTCTTCTCAGGAATAGCGGCCGCGCCGCAGGATGTTCAGGTATTCGCCGCGCCGCCGTTCAGCGCGCGCAGCATGGCGGGAAGCTCCGCCACGGTGTCGGCCTGCAGTGCCGGCTGCGGGAGCTCCGGCGCGACCCAGGACCCGGTAGTCCGGATCCAAACCGGCGTATATCCCGCCCGGCGGGCCCCCTCCACGTCGTTGAAGGGGTTGTCCCCCACATACAGGAGCTCCGCAGGCGGCAGCGCGAGCTGCGCCGCCATCGCCGCAAAGGGCGCGGGGTCCGGCTTGTCTGTGCCGAACGCGCCGGTGATCAGCACCGCGTCAAAATCGTTCTCCATCTGCAGCATCCGCAGCTTGGCCCGCTGCAGCGCCTCTCCGCCGTTGGTGATGAGGCCGAGCTTATACCCGTCCGCCCGCAGCGCCGCCAGCGTCGGCCGCGCGAACGGGAACGGCACGGCGATCTCCGCGAATTTCCCGCGCAGATAATCCCGGTATTCCTCCCAGGTCGGCGGATCTGCAAACAATCCGGTTTTCAGCAGTTCCCCGAACAGGATTTCCCATTCGAAATGGATAAACGCCCGGTCCGCCCATTGGATCAGCCGGCTGACGTCCGCCTCCGTGATCCCGGGGGCCAGCCGCGCCCGGAAGTCCCGGTAAAAGTCCGGCGCAACGGCCCGCAGGGTGGCGTACCGGTCAAACAGGGTGTGGTCCAGGTCGAACGCCACGCCGCGAATCATCTGCCGCCCTCCGTTTCCGTTCGAAAAATGAATCTGTTGTATTCTGCCCGCAAATCGGATACACAGCCGTATTTCGCGGCTTCGCCCGCAGGACGGGCGCGATACGGCGATCCGTATTTTGACTGCGTAGTGGTCATTGTACCACAGGCGGCGGAATTATGGTATAATTTTTCAAAGAAAATTTGCCCGCGCCGCAATATTTCCGCTTTTTTTGCGGCATACAGAGTGAAGGGCCTTTCAAAAAACGCAGGCGGGAGGGAGCGATATGGACGACAAGTGCATCATTCAGCTGTATCTGCAGCGGGACGAGACGGCGATTCGGGAAACGGACGCCCGGTACGGTCCCTTCTGCCGGCGCATCGCCGGGAATATTCTCACCGTCCGGGAGGATGCGGAGGAGTGCGTGAACGACGCCTGGTTCACGGCCTGGAACCGGATCCCGCCGGTGATCCCCGCCTCTCTGCGGGCGTTTCTCGGCCGGATCACCCGGGACCTCGCCATCACCCGGTACCGGGCCGGCCGCGCGCAGAAGCGGTACGCCGGGATGGACGTCCTGCTCAGCGAGCTGGACGAGTGCGTCCCGGCCGCCGGGTCCGTTGAGGAGTCGCTGGACGCCGCGGCGCTCGGGGAACTCCTCAGCGCGTGGCTGCAGGAGCTGCCCGAGGAGGACCGGACCCTGTTTGTGCGCCGCTACTGGAACGGCGAGCCGCTGCAGGACCTGGCCCGGGCGCAGCGCATGGAGCCGGCGCAGCTCGCTCAGCGGATGTACCGTCTGCGGCAGCGTCTCCGGGCATATCTGGAAAAGGAGGGCATTGCACTGTGAGTGAAAAGAGCGAAAAGCTGTACAACGGCATTACAAATATCGACGACGGCCTGATCGAGGCCGCGCAGCCGAAGAAGAAACGGCGGTGGCCGCAGTGGATGGCGGTCGCGGCCGCAGTCTTGGCCGCGGCGGTCCTGCTCGGCGTCTTTGCGGGCCGCGGTCCCGGCAGTTCGGCGCTGGCCGTGGCGGAGGCAAAATATCCGACCATGGCGCAGTACCCCGCAGGCCAGTATCTGCCGGGCTTTGAGTCCCGGTACGACGCCTGGCGCGCGGACCTGAACCGCCAGCGCGTTTATTTCGGCGCGGGGGACGCGCTGGACGGCTTCTTTGCCGCCACGGCCCCGGCGTTCCTGTCCGATGCCGGGACGCAGAACCGAGTCTACTCCCCGCTGAACGTCTACCTTGCGCTCGCCATGCTGGCGGAGACGACGGCCGGGGAGAGCCGCGCACAGATCCTGTCTCTGCTGGACGCCGCGGACCTGGACAGCCTGCGCACGCAGGCGAACGCCGTCTGGAACGCCAATTACCGGGACGACGGCGCCATGACCAGCATTCTGGCCGCCTCCCTCTGGATGGCGGAGGACGTCCCGTTCCGGCAGAGCACGCTGGACACGCTGGCGTCCCAATACTACGCCTCCTCGTACCGGGGCAGGATGGGCTCGGACGCGCTGAACCGCGCGTACCGGGACTGGCTGAACGCGCAGACCGGCGGTCTGCTGAAGGACCAGGCGGACGGAAAATCCTTTGATCCGGAGACGATCCTGTCTCTCGTGACCACGATCTACTTCCAGGCCAAATGGGCCCTGGAGTTCCAGGCCGCCCGGAACACGCAGGACGTGTTCCACGCCGCGTCCGGGGACGAGACGGCGACCTATATGCACGCCACAAATTCCTGGGGCCGGTACTTCTGGGGCGACCGGTTCACCTCCGTGGGCTGGGCGCTCAAGGAGGGCGGCGACATGTGGTTCGTGCTGCCGGACGAGGGGTATGCCCCCGCGGACCTGCTGTCCGACGGGGAGGCGCTGGCTTTCCTGTCCGCCGCCGGGGACTGGGAAAACAACAAATCGCTCCGAGTGAATCTGTCGCTGCCGAAATTCGACGTCAGCTCCCAGATCGACCTTGCCGCCGGCCTCAACGCGCTGGGCGTCACGGACGTGTTCCTGCCGGACCGGGCGGATTTCTCCCCGCTGGTGTCGGGTTCCTTCCCGTATCCCGTGTATCTCAGCGCCGCGCAGCACGGTGCGCGCGTCGTCATCGACGAGGAGGGCGTCACCGCCGCGGCCTATACGCAGCTGGATATGGCCGGCGGCGCCATGCCGTCGGAGGATGAGATCGACTTTACGCTGGACCGGCCGTTCCTGTTCGTGCTCACCGGCGCGGACGGACTGCCGCTGTTTCTCGGCGTCGTCAATACGGTCGCCGGCTGACCCGCCGACCCTGCAAACGCCCCTGCGCTTTGCGCAGGGGCGTTTTTCCATCCCGGACGCCGCCTTGTCAAGCCGCCGCATTTCCGGTATAATCCTTATCAAGATCAAGGATTATTGTATGAATGCGGGAAAGGAGCTTTATGTACCGTACCGGACTGCAGGAAAAAAGGAACGAGGCGCTTGCGGCGGTACTGCCCATTGTCGGGCTTGTGCTGCTGCTGGCGCTGACCGTCGCGCCGCTGCCCGGCAGCGTGCTGCTGGCGTTTCTGCTCGGCGCGGCGCTTCTTACGGCGGGGATGATGTTTTTCTCCCTGGGGGCGGAGCTCGCCATGGAGCCCATTGGGCATCACACTGGCGCCGAGCTCACCCGCAGCCGGAAGCTCCGGCTTTTCCTGCCGCTCGCTTTTCTGCTGGGCTTTCTGATCACCGTCTCGGAGCCGGACCTGCAGGTTCTGGCAGGCCAGGTCCCCTCCATCCCCAACCGCGTGCTGATTCTTTCCGTGGCGGCGGGAGTCGGTCTGTTTCTGGTGATCGCGCTGCTGCGCATGCTGCTGGGCGTCCAGCTGCGGTATGTGCTGCTGGGCTGCTACGCGCTGGTCCTGCTGCTCGCCTGTCTGGCGCCGGCGGAATTTCTGGCGGTAGCCTTTGACGCCGGCGGCGTCACCACCGGCCCCATGACCGTCCCGTTCATCATGGCGTTCGGCCTCGGCATTGCCGGCGTCCGGAGCGACCGCCGCGCCGAGGACGACAGCTTCGGCCTCATTGCCCTCAGCTCGGTCGGCCCGATCCTGGCCGTGCTGGTCCTGAGCCTGGTTTACCGGCCGGACAGCGCGGGGTATGTCGTTCCCGACCTCTCCGAAACCGCGGACACTGTCACGCTCGGCGCGCTGTTCACCCGGGCGCTGCCGGAATATCTGGGGGAGATCGCCGTCTCTCTCCTGCCGATTGTCGCCCTGTTCGCCCTGTTTCAGCTGCTGCGCCTGCGTCTCAACCGGAAAACGCTTCTGCGGATCGGCGTGGGCCTTGTGTATACCTACGTCGGTCTGGTCCTGTTTCTGACGGGCGTCCAGGTGGGCTTCATGCCCGCCGGCGCGCATCTGGGCAGCACGCTTGCGGCGCTGCCCGGCCGATGGGTGATCGTGCCCATTGGTATGGTGATCGGCTTTTTCATCGTCCGGGCGGAGCCCGCCGTATACGTGCTGAGGAAGCAGGTGGAGGAGGTGACCAGCGGCGCCATTTCCGGGACCGCGCTGCAGCGGAGCCTCTCCGTCGGCGTCTCCGTTTCCATCGGTCTTGCGCTGACGCGGGTCCTCACGGGGATCTCCATTCTCTGGCTGGTCGTCCCCGGGTACGTCCTCGCGCTGATTCTCTCTCTGTTCTGTCCGAAGGTATTTACCGCCATCGCCTTTGACGCCGGCGGCGTCGCCTCCGGACCCATGACCGCCACGTTTCTGCTGCCCTTTGCCGCGGGCGCCTGTCTCGCCGTGGGCGGGAATGTGGTGACGGACGCGTTCGGCGTCGTCGCCATGGTGGCCATGACGCCGCTGCTCGCCATTCAGGCGCTGGGCGTTGTCAGCCGCCTGAAGCGGCACGCGCCGGCGCCCGCCGTCCTGTCCGACGCGCTGCGCGCCCTGCCGGACGACGCCATCATCGAGCTGTAGGAGGTGCTGTATGTCCGAACTGTTTTTCATGACCACCATCGCCGACCGGAAGCGGTTCCCGCAGTTCATGGAGCTGTACCGGCAGTACGGCCTGGACGTCGGGTTCATCGCACTGGGCTACGGCACCGCCGCCGGGGAGCTGTTGGACTATCTGGGTCTTGACCGGTCGGAAAAGGCGGTCTGCTTTTCTGTCGCGACCGGGGAGACCTGGCAAACCGTAAAACGGGAGTTGGAACAGAAACTGCGGATCGACGTGCCCGGCGTGGGCGTCGCCTTTACGGTCCCGATGAGCAGCATCGGCGGGAAACGGGAGCTGGCGTTTTTCACGGAGGAACAGGGGTTTCAGAAAGAGGAGGAGAGCGTTATGAAGGGAACCGATCACGAACTGCTGGTCGTCATCAGCAACCAGGGACACAGCGACCTTGTCATGGACGCGGCCCGGGCGGCCGGCGCCGGCGGCGGGACCATCGTCCACGCCCGGGGCACCGGGACGGAGCGGGCGGAGCGGTTTTTCGGCATCTCCCTCGCCTCGGAAAAGGACGTCCTGTTCATTGTCACGCAGACCGCCCGCAAGAACGCCATCATGCAGGCCGTCATGCAGCGGGCGGGGATGGACTCTCCGGCAAAGGCCATCGTGTTCTCCCTGCCGGTCACGGACACGGCCGGTCTGCGGCTCCTGGAGGACGACGCCGCCGAACCGGCGCCCACGGCGGAACCCGCACGGTAAAACGGCACAAAAGCAGCCCCACGCTCCATCGGGAACGCGGGGGTGCTTTTGTTTCCTGTCAATCGGCGGATCGCCGGAGGAGACGCCTGCAAGGCCCCCTCTCCCCGGGCCGGCGTCCGGCAGGCGCGTCCGTTTCCGCGCTTACAGCCACTTCTCCAGCTCCGCGAGCTGCTCCGCCGTCGTCGCCCAGCTGACGGCAAGCCGCACCACCGTGTGCGTGTCGTCGTATTTCTCCCAGAAGCTGTACGATACGTGCTGTGCGAGCTCCGCCAGCCGCGCGTCCTCCAGAATGACAAACTGCTGATTTGTCGGGGATTCCAGAAAGAACGGGATCCCTTTCCGATGCAGCAGCGCCTTCAGCGCCTCCGCCGTCTCGACGGCATGCCGGCTGATCTGCAGATACAGCCCGTCGGTGAACAGCGCGTCGAACTGCACGCCCACGGCCCGACCTTTCGCGAGCAGCGCGCCGCGCTGCTTCACGGTGGTCAGGAACTGCGGCGGCGTGTTCCCCCGGGGGAACACCACGGCCTCCCCCAGCAGCGCGCCGACCTTCGTGCCGCCGATGTAGAACACGTCGCACAGGGCGGCAAGCGCCTCGAGCGTCACATCGGCCGCCGGGCTCGCGAGGCCGTATCCCAGCCGCGCCCCGTCGATAAACAGCGGGATCCCGTATGCGCCGCACGCCTCGTGCAGGGCGGCGAGCTCCGTCCTTGTATAGAGCGTGCCGTACTCCGTGGGATAGGAGATATACACCATTCCCGGAAACACCATGTGCGCGTGGTTTTCGTCCGCGTAGAAGGCTTCAAGATACGCGCGCACCGCCGCCGGGTCCAGCTTCCCCTCCCGCCCCGGGATCGTCAGCACCTTGTGCCCGGACGCCTCGACCGCCCCGGCCTCGTGCAGGCTGACGTGCCCGGTCTCCGCCGCGACGACGCCCTGATACCCGCGCAGCATCGCGGAGATCACGACCAGATTGGTCTGCGTCCCGCCCGCGAGGAAATACACATCCGCCGCCGGGCAGCCGCATGCCGCGCGGATCTTCTCCGCGGCCGACGCGCTGTACCGGTCCGTCCCATAGCCGGGGAGCTGCTCCAGATTGGTCTCCGCCAGCCGCGCCAGCACCTGCGGGTGCGCGCCCTCCGCATAATCGTTTGCAAATGATACCATGAAGCGCCTCCGTTTCTCTCGGACCCTGCCGCCCGGTCGCGCCGGGACGGCGTTTTTCCGCGTCCCAGTATATCCCAATCGCCCGCAAAACACAATCCCGTCCGACACGTCGCCTCCCGGATCCGACAAAAAGCGACGGATCGGCCATTGCAAAAACGGCGGCGACAGGGTATCATGGGGAAAGGAAACGAAAAACACCTGCGACAGGAGGAATGGAAATGAACAAACGCAGCCGCGCCCGGCGGACGGCGCTCTGGCTCGCCGTACTGCTTCTGGCCGCCCTGCTGGCCGGATGCGCCCGCGGGTCGTACGTTACGAACATCGGCGGCCGCCGCGATACCGAGCCGGAGCCCTCTCCGTCTCCCTCCGCGTCCGCGCCGACGCATACCCCCTCCTCGCACATGGGCACGCACAGCATTCTGGCCGTGGACCGTGACTCAGGCGAGATGACGGTTTCCCGTCCCACCCTGTCCGGCGACGTCTCTGGCCGCACGCCGGGGACCTGGACGATCCTGGTCTATCTCTGCGGGACGGATCTGGAATCCGATTACGGCGCCGCCACCTACGACGTGCTGGAAATGCTGGACGCCGCCTCCAGCAGCCGCGTCCGGTTCGTGATCGAGACCGGCGGGACCTCGGCGTGGTACAACGACGTCATGGAGAGCGGCAGGCTTCAGCGCTATCTGGTGGAGGACGGCGACGCCGTCCTGGTGGACGAGCAGCGGGACGCCAGCATGGGCGCGGCGGACACGCTGGCGGATTTCCTCGCCTGGGGCGTGGAGACGTACCCCGCCGAACACATGGGCGTGATCCTCTGGGACCACGGCGGCGGCAGCATCACCGGCGTCTGCTTCGACGAGACGCGGTACTGGGATTCCCTCTCTCTGCGCGAGCTGAACGACGCGTTCCTGTCCGTTTCGGACCGGATCGGGAAGAAATTTGACTTTGTGGGCTTTGACGCGTGCCTGATGAGCACCGTGGAGACCGCGAACATCCTTGCCTCCTACGCGGACTATATGATCGCCTCGCAGGAGACCGAGCCCGGCAGCGGCTGGGCCTACACTCCGATGGGCGATTTCCTGGCCTCGAACCCCGACGCGGACGGCGCGGCGCTGGGAAAGGTCATATGTGACAGCTTCCTGGACGCCTGCCGCGACTACGACTGCGACGATTCCGCGACCCTCTCTGTGATCGACCTCTCCAAAATCGACGGGTTTCTGATCGCGTTCAACGAATTTGCCCGGAACATGTACGCCGCCGGCGAGGACGGCGCCGTGCTGGCGGAGATGATCCGCGGCATCGAGAGCGCGGACAACTACGGCGGCAACAACAAGTCCGAGGGGTACACGAACATGGTGGATCTGGGCGGTCTGATCGCCGCCTGCGCCCCGTATGCCGACGGCGCGGAGGCCGCGCTGGCCGCGCTGGAGGACGCCGTTGTCTGCCAGGCGCTGGGCCGCATGCACAGGGCCGCCTCCGGCCTCTCCGTCTACTACCCGCTCAGCGTGCAGGGCTCAGAGGAGCTCTCCATCTTCGGCGGCGTCTGCGTCAGCCCCTTCTATCTCTCCTTTGTGGACCGTCAGTCTCAGGGCAGCGTGGACATCGGCAGCGTGGACACGTACACGGACGACGCCTGGTACGACGAGGACGGCGCCTGGTCGTGGGCAACCTCCGCCGACGAAAACGGCGAGACCTACTGGTCGTTCCTGGACGACTACGTTCAGACCGGCGAGAGCCCGCTGATCACCTTTGAAATCGAGCCGCTGCTGGACTCCGACGGCGACTACTGGTTCTATCTGGACGAGAGCGGCCTCAACTACGCTGCCGCCGTCTACGGCTACGTGTACGAGCTGTCTGCCGACGGCGAGGACCTCATCGAGCTGGGCGAGACGCTGGACGTGCGCGCGGACTGGAGCTCCGGCTTTTTCTGCGACTATTTTGACGGCTGGTGGCTCTCTCTCGATGAGGGGCAGAATCTGGCGCTCTACATCGTGGACTACAGCAGCGACGGCGTCGTCTACACGTCGCCGATCCTGCTGAACGGCGAGCTGACGAACCTCCGGCTGCGCCAGGACGTCTATACCGGCGAAGTCGTGGTGGAGGGGGCCTGGGACGGACTGGACGACAGCGGCGCCTCCGCGCGGGAGATCTACAAGCTCCAGGACGGCGACGTGATCACGCCGCTCTACTACGCCTACCTGGGCGAGGATATGGAGGACGGCTGGTATTCCGGCGTCGACTACGTCGTGCAGGGCGAGGTGGAGGTGTTCTATGATGTCATGGAGCCCGGCGATTACCTTTACGCCTTCTGCATCGACGACATTTACGGCGACTACTATCTCACGGACTTCGTCCTCTTCACGGTGGACGAGTACGGCGACGTCTACTTTGATCCCGACAGCGTAGACTACTGGTTTGACGACGCGGCATAAGAAGTTTCCGGTTTTTGCCGTGCAATCGCGCCCCTGCGGCGTTTCCCGAAAAGAAACCCGTCGCGGAAATCGTTTGATTCCCCGCGGCGGGTTTCTTCTGCTTGTTCATATGGTTCCGCTTTCCGGCTTACTGCTTCTCATAAACATACTCGCAGGTGAAGATGTTCTCCGGATCATCGTTGAAAATATCGAGTCTGTTCCCGACCAGGGTGCCGGTATACTCGATGGAGAGGCCCAGGAACGTCTCCGTCATGGCAAAGTTCTCGCCATCCAGCGTCCAGGTGACCTTGAACTCCTCGCCGTCACGCTTGTGCGTACCCTTGCCGTCGGCGTTCAGGATCAGCGTAAACTCGTCCTCTGTATTCTTGGCGTCATCATCGTCGCCGACAAACTTCGTATAGAGTCCCTTATACGTCCCGGCCGCGGGATTGCCTCCCCCGCCGCCGCAGGCTGCAAGGCAGCTGACCACGATCAGAACGGCCAGCACCGCCGCCAGCCACCGCATCGTTTTTTTCACAATTCACACCTCCTTTATCCGGAATTCCATGACGTCTGTTCCAGGCGTCACGGGCAAAGAACACGTCTGCATTTCCTCTGCCGGCGAAATTCTGCGCCTTGACTATATTTGCATAATCAGCCGGGTTTTGCAAGTGTAAAACGAAAAACGCCGGAATTTTTTTCGTACGCAGGAGACTGTCCTCCGGGATCTGCACATTCTTTTCCGCGTGCTGCGTACAGGCACGGCCGTGTGAACACGCAATCGGCGCAACTTCTCCAATTCAAAGTCGGTTCTGCGCAAAATATTTGAATTCCGACAGGACCTATTATATAATATAATAAAAAATACACTTCATATGCCTCGTCCTCTGCACGGCCGCACTGTAAGAAGGCGTCGGGGATGTTTTATTTCGTTCTCCGAAAGCCCGGCCGTTTCTTGGCGCGGCATATCCCGCACCGCCCGGCGGACAACATTCGGACAAATCAAAGGGGAACATCATGAAAACTGTTTCGGAACATAAAAAAGGCGTTTCCCTGCGGCAGCTGTTCGCCTTGCTGCTGATCCTCGCGATTCTTCTTTCCGGTCTCATGATCTGGTCGACATTCCGGCTCTCCGCTTCAGTCCGACGCCTCACCATGGCGACAGACAGCTTTATCGAAATGGAAAACGCCGTACATGCGCTGGGAGAGGCCTCTGACTTTCTGACGGAGATGGTGCAGCGCTATACCATCAGCGGCGACAGCCGGTATCTCAACGCGTATTTCACAGAGGCCAACGAAACGGCCCGCCGGGAAGCCGCCCTTGCAAAGCTGGCGGAGGACCCCGATTTCGCCGAGGCGCTGGATTTGCTGCAGAAGGCAAGCAACGCGTCCAACCAGCTGATGACTCAGGAATACTATGCAATGCGGCTCGTAATCGAAGCACAGGGCGTCACGGCGTATCCGGACATTCTGCGGGAAGTGACGCTCAGCGAGGAGGACGCGGCGCTCTCCCCGCCGGACAAGATGCACCGCGCCACGGAGGTCGTCCTGAATACGGAGTATTACAATATGAAGGACGTCATCCGCGCCGAAATGCAGCGTTCCGTCGAGCTTCTGAAAGAAATAACACACAAGGCCGGGGAGACCGAAAAAAACAACCTGGCTGCGGAACAGCTGATCTTCCGGATCATCATTGTCGTCCAGATGCTTATTGTCGTCGCCATGATCTGGCTGACGTCGGTCCTGGGCATTACGCCCGTTTTGAAAGCGGTCGAGCAGATCAAGGCCGACAGCCCGATCCCCGAGATCGGCGCAAACGAGTTTCGGTATCTGGCGCAAACCTACAACCGGATGTATTCGGTAAACAAGAAGAGCGTGCAGCAGCTGAATTTCACCGCCTCCCACGACGCGCTGACAAAAGTCTACAATCGCGCGGGATACGATCTTCTGATGTCCGGCATTGATCTGGGCTCGACATTTTTCCTGCTTTTTGACGTGGACGATTTCAAAAACATCAACGATACGCACGGTCATAAAACCGGCGACAGCGTTCTGATCAAAATCGCAAACACGCTGAAGCGCAGCTTCCGTTCGGACGATTACGTTTGCCGGCTCGGCGGCGACGAATTTGCCGTCATTATGGTCCACGCAAGCGTATCCCTGCTGAACCGTGTCGCTTCCAACGTGCAGCGGATCAACGAGGCGCTGGCCGACACAAGCGACGGTCTGCCGCCGATCTCCGTCAGCGTGGGGATCGCGCACGGGCACCACGCCGCCAGCACGCAGGAGCTCTTCCAGCAGGCGGACATGGCCGTGTACAGATCCAAGCAAAAGGGCAAGCGCTGCTTCACGTTCTACGACGAGGATTTTGAAAGAACCGAAGCCGGGACGGAAAACGCCTGAGACGGACCCGCAAAGCATCGGCGATCCGCATACTTTTCGCTCACGACAGGACATACACAAAAAGAACCGCAGCCGGCCGGCTGCGGTTCTTTTTTTCTGACTTGTATCATGTCTGCTGCCGTTCTCCCTCGTCCAAACCGAAAATCATATTCATATCACAGTGCAGCAGCGCGCTGACGGCCAACAAGAAAGAAACCGTCGGATTCTGCGTCCCTTTCTCGATCCGGTTGTACGAGAAGACCGAGATGTCCACGCCGGCGATCTGCAGCTTTACGACCAAGTCTGTCTGCTTGAGTCCGGCACGTTCGCGATATTTTCGGAGATTTGTGCCGATGTTGACGTCCCGAACCTGAATGATCCGGTTTTTACTGCTTTCGTTTTTCATCACCGTGCCCCCCTCATGCAGTCATTTTGCACGAGAGCGCAATTATTTTATTGCACGAGAGCGCAATTTATGTTACAATCAAAACAACAATTTTTTTCTTTTTGAAAGGAGTTTCACCATGAGACGCTTATCAAACCGCAAACTTATCCTCTTTTTGCTGTGCATCGCGCTGATCGCCGCCTGTTCGGTCACCGCCGCCGCAACCAACGGATCGAAAAAGGTCGAGCTGTTCTACCGAGACATCAAAATCATGCTGAACGGAAACACCATTACCCCGAAAGACGCAAACGGCAATGTCGTCGAGCCGTTCATCATTGACGGAACGACTTATCTGCCGGTCCGTGCCGTCTCGGAAGCCCTGGGCCTGAATGTTGGTTGGGACGGCGAGACCCAGACCGTCAAGCTGACAGAGAAGGGCTATGCGGAGGGCGGCAATTACGGCCGTCTGAACCCCGCCCCGGTCGGCACGGCGCAGACCTTCGCCTACTCCAGCTACAGCGAGACATATTCCGCCACGGTCGTGATCAACTCGGTCGAGCGCGGCACGGCTGCCTGGCAGAAAATCAAGGCGGCCAACCAGTTCAACGACGAGCCGGACGCCGGTATGGAGTACATTCTGGCCAATATCTCCATCACGCTGCTCTCTTCGGAGGACGACGCGGCCGTTTCTTTCTCCGATTATTCCTTTGACGTCTATTCCTCTGACAGCGCAGAGTATGAGGACGCCTATGTCGTCGTGCCCACGCCTGAGCTGCGCGGCAAGATTTTCCCGGGCGGTACGCTGACCGGTTACGTTGTCTTCCAGGTGAATGTGGACGACGCTGCGCCGAAAGTCGTCATCGGAGACGATTACAACGGCAAAGGCGGCGCCTGGTTCAGCCTGACCAAATAAGACCGTTTGCTGCGGGACGCGCAGAAAGCGCGTTCCGCAGCAGTTTATTCAGAAAAAGCCATGTTCCAAAAGAGAGTGATCCAATATGAAATTCTGTCCAAATTGTGGGAGTCCCATCGAAGAAGCCGTCAAATACTGTCCGGAGTGCGGCGCTGACCTTACGGACGCAAGGGAGCAAGACCCGTCTGCCGCGCCGCAGACGGCAGCAGCCGCAACAACGCCGCAGGAGATCCCTGTTGCGAAAAAAAAGATCAGCGGTCTCAGCATCACCGCATTTGTCCTCTCGCTGACATTCATATTTGCCATCGGGGGCGTGATTCTGTCCATCATTGATCTGGCAAAGAACAAAAACAAAAAGCACGGGCTCTCCATCGCTGCTTTGGTGATCGGCGCGCTTTTTTCCCTGCTTCTCGTGATCGGTCAAACTTCTTCCGGCGGAGACGCCGGCAAAGACGCTGCAGGAACTGCAAAAGACGCCCCCTCCCCTGTCGCCTCTGCGGCTGTATCAACGCCCTCGTCGTCATCTGCTCCGTCCGAAGCGGAACAGAAAGCCGCATATATTCGCTCGTGCATCGAAGTAATCTACAAGGATGTCGCCAGAGCCCCGGATTCATTTAAGGGAACAAACATCCGGATAGAGGGCAAAGTCATTCAGGTAATGGAATCTTTCGGCACAACAACGCTCCGGGTTGCCGCCGCCTCAAACGGATTTGATGATGTCTGGTATGTCACTTACAAACGTCCCGACAATGAAAAACGGATTTTGGAAGATGATCACATCGTGATTTACGGTGAATGCACAGGCATCGAATCCTACACAACTGTTCTGGGCGCACAGGTAATCATTCCCGCATTAAAGGCAAAATATGTGGAAATCGCCGAGCTTAGCGTTCCCGAGTATGCAGTAAACATCCTTCGTTTTGATATTCAGAAAGAAAAATACGGGAGCAGCTATGAATACACTGCGATTGTAGAAGTCAAGAACACGGGCGCAAGCAATCTCTATTTGAAAAACGCGAGCTTCGATATTGAGAATTCCGCCGGCCAGCTTCTGCAGACAGACGATTTCCTTGTCTATTCCTGTCCTGATATTTTGCTGCCCGGGGAGGTCGGGTATCTCTATACCTCCTACGCTGCCAATCTCGACGGAATAACCGATACAGAAGGCCTCGTTCTGGTCCCGCAGTTCGATGCGGAAGCAACATATGTTGTACCGGTCGAATACGAGGTTGCGGAAACGACGCTTTGGGACGGAAAATACGGGGTAACCGTAACCGGCCGGGTATTCAACCAAATATCCGATGACAATTCTTATCTGTATCTCACCGTCGTCTATTTTGACCGTGACGGTCAGGTCCTCGGAATCACCGGAACAAGCGTAACCGATTTGAAAGCCGGAAAGACCGCGAGCTTTGAAATATCCGGTCTGTCGATGGCCGACGATTTTTCTGCGGACGACGTGGCAGATTATCTTGTGATTGCCAGAGATTCCTATTACGGTTTCTGATTTCTTCTGACCTCCCAAACGCCGCGCACCAGCCACAAAAAGCCCCGGACCGCATGGCCCGGGGCTTTTTCTCTTTTGATTGTCCGCCAACCCGGCGTTCAGGACTGCAGATATGCCTGCAGTCGCTGTGCGTGATTCGAGCTGTGGATCAGCCGTCCGTCCGATCTGCCGCGCAGGAACCGGACGGCCTCCGACCGCGCCACGCTCATGCGATAGAGCGGTTTTTCGGCGATCTGCGCGTCCGAAAGATAGATGATCTCCCGGTGGACGCCCACGGCCTCCATGGCCTCCTCCAGCATGCCCAGAAACACGTTCTTCGGCTCCTTGAACCGATAGCAATACGTCGCCGCGTCCTCGCCGGTGAAAAACTCCACCGCGCAGACGCCGTTCCCGAACGCGGCGTTCCAGTACTGCTCAGGCTGTTTCGTGCGGAACAGCCCGCGCTCCGTAAACAGCGCTTCCGCAGGCAGCTTCGCCGCGGCGGCGGCCCGCTGCTTCTTGACCTGCTCGGCGGCCTGGGCGGCACGCTCGGCAAAGGGCTTCGTATCGTACCCCATTTTGCCGACGATATACTGCCGGCCGGACCGCATGGTCAGCCGGAGCTGGTATCCGTCCAGGCGGATCTCCTGCGTATAGCACAGCGGGATACGCACGGCATTGCAAGTCTGCGGAAGAATGCAGACCGCATCCGGATACAGCGCGATCCAGCCTCTCCCGGTCTCGCCCGGCACGGCGTATTCGCCCTCGCAGAGCATGATCTGCTGCTCGTCGACAAACAGCGCCTCCAGACTGCGCTTTCCGTAGCAGTCCATGAGCTCCTCCCAGAATCCGTCAAAGGAAAAGCCCAGCATCGAGATCTCGATCTGCTCGCCGGACAGCGCGGCGATCCGCACCTTGTGATTCACCGGCAGCAGCGCCGCCACGTCCGCATAGTCGAGAAAGCGGCTGCCCAGCCGCAGCCCCTCCGGCTCCACAGACAGTCCGGCGTCCGCGCCGAAAACGCGCCCGGCGTATTCCATCAGAGCTTCCCGCCGCAGTTGCCGCAGAACTTCATGCCGGGCTCGTTCTCAAACCCGCAGCTCGGGCACTTCCCGCTCTTCTGCATCGGCGAACCGCACTCGCCGCAGAACTTGAGGCCGAGCGCGACCTCGGCGCCGCAGTTGGGGCAGCGCTGGGTACCCAGCGGCGCGCCGCAGTAATTGCAGAACTTCCCGCTCCCGGCCGGTTTGCCGCACTGCGGGCAGACGGTCGTCCGCGTCTCGATCTTGCCCTGCCAGACGGTGGCCGTCTCGGCGGCCTCGTCGATGTTGCGGCGCATCGCCTGGTTGCGCGCCTGGGCCACATAGCTGGCCTCCCGGGGCGCGCAGTCCGTACAGAGGCCCTCGTCCTCGTTCCAGCATTCCGCGCAGACCCACTTGTTGCAGGACGGGCATTTGCGGAACTGCGGCCGCACCTCCGCCTGCGCGTCGTCAAAGGCCTTCTCATACTCCTTTCGCCACTCGGGGGACCGGTCGCTGAAGCGGTCGCCCAGGAAATTGCTGCCGCGCTCCAACGCCCAGCCAAGATCGCTCGCCTTTCCGCCCAGGAACCCGCCGATCGTGGACGCAAGCCGTCCGGCCCGCTCGGATTTCTTGCGCTGTCCGTACGTAGTGGACTCTACGAACGTACTCTTGAAGCCGTTGCCGCAGCAGTCGCAGAAGAATTCAAACTGGAATCCCGCCTCAGTAGACAGGTCGCTGTTGTTGCGCGTAAAGGAATGCAGCATGGTTTTTCCTCCTCTTTTATTGTGTTTTCCTGATTGTACCACAAACCGGCATCGCATACAAGAGCGCGCCGGTATATGCGCCGCCAGGTCTGCGCGCGTTTATTCCTGCCGCGCCCTGACCCGTTTCACAGCGACCGCACAGAACACGATGGAGAGGATCAGGGCGACAACGTCTGCCGCCGGCTGCGCCCAGGCCAGACCGTACACGCCGAACGCCGCCCGCAGGACAAACAGCACGGGAATGTAGACAAGCCCCTGCCGGCTCAGATTCACGATCAGCGCGGGGATCGCAACGCCCACGGCCTGGATCGTGTGCAGGAGGACAAAGAACGTACCGATCACAAATCCGGTGGAAAGCATGATCCGGACAAACCGAAACGCGTATTCATAGGCGGCCGGGTCCGTCAGAAACGCGCCGACCAGCTGCTTTGTGAACAGATAGCAGAGGATCGTCAGCAGAGACCCCAGCCCGAACGCAATCAGAATGGAGCCGCGCAGCGCCGCTTTGAACCGGTCCCAGAGCCGCGCGCCGACACAGAAGCCCAGCAGCGGCTGGACCCCCATGGCAAGGCCCATGCACAGCATGCCTGTGATCATGCAGACCCTGTGCGCCACGCCCATCCCGGCCAGCGCCATGTCGTCATATCCGGCCATCAGGTTGTTCGTGACGATCTGCGACAGGCTCATCAGAAGTGAAGCGAGCGCGCCGGGGAACCCGATGGCGAACACGCTGCTGAACACCTTTTCCCCAAACGTGAAATTCCGGATGCTGACGCCGAGCTCCGATTTTCCGGACAGATAATAGACGATGAAGAACATGGCGCCGGCGAAGTTCCCGATCGCCGTGGCCGCGGCCGCGCCGACCACGTCCCAGTGGAACACCAGGATGAACAGTCCGTCCAGCACGATGTTCAGCGCATTGCCCATGGTCTGCCCGATCATCGACCGGTTGGGCTGCCCCTCCGCGCGCAGGATGTTCGTGAAGCAGTTATTGATGGCCATAAAGACCCCGCCGACGCTGACGATCCGCAGATACGTCAAGGCATACCCGATGGTGTCGTCGCTGGCGCCGATGGCGCGCAGGATCGGCTCGCCGAAGAGCAGAAAGATCCCGCCGAGGATCACGCCCTCGGCCACGCACATCCACATGCAGAAGGAGGCGACCTTTCCGGCGTACACCCTCCGCCCCTCGCCGAGCGCGCGGGCGATCACGGAAGTGCCGCCGATCCCGAAGATCGTGGAAAACGCAAGGAACAGCAGGAACACCGGCGTACACAGCGATACTGCGGCCACCATATACGGATTCCCCGTCTGGCCGATGAAAAACGTATCGGCCAGATTGTAGATCAGCACCATCGCCATCCCGATCATCGCGGGAAATCCGTTTCGGATGATCGCCTTCCAGACCGGCATTTTCCCGAACATATACTCTGTCGTGAGTTCTTCGTTCTTTCTCTTCATCTCATCCTCCGAGTTGAAAAACATTAGAATGTAGCTTGCTAATTATAAGCGGCGCGCCTGCAGAAGTCAAGCCCCATTCGGTTTTTCTCCGGTCTTTTATTGCGGCTGCAGCCTCTGCGCGCAGGCAGCCGAAAAACCCGGCCTTTTTCATTCCCCTGCGTCAGGTGGTGCTCGTGACGCGGCGTCATGTGCTGATCTGACGGGGAAAGGAGGCGGCAAGCTGTGTCCCAATACACGGGGCGAGCCGGCAAAGGCGTGCGGCTTCACCGTCCGCACGGTCCAGTACTATGAAACGCGCGGGATCGGGCTGTCCATCGACACTGTCGGCAGGCCGTTTTCCCCATGTATGAAAAAAGCAAAACGAAGACCCTGCAGCTCTTGGCCGCAGGGTCTTCGTTTTATCAGACGTCAGGCGGCGGGCGCCGCCGCTTTGTCCGCGCCGGTGTAGGTCACGCCGTCGCCGTAGATGGTCATCCAGTCGTTCTTCATGGAGACGGGGACCCAGCCGAACTCCTCGCAGAGCACGAACATGTTGTCCGCCTTGCTCGGGCTGCCGTTCTCCCGCTCGGTGTCGTCGCAGCAGAGCATGAACGCGAGACTGCGGTACGGATTGCCGCTGGTCACGTACTCCGCCATGCTGCTGTCGCCCGTGCTGTTGCCGAAGGAGAGCACCGGCTGCTGCCCGATCTCCTGCATGATGACGGCGACCTTGTTCATTTTGAGGTTCTTGATGAGGAAATCTCCGCCGAGGATCAGCTCGTCGCCCTCGGTAAAGACGTAATTCAGACCGTCGACGTCGCCCTGGTTGCTGGAGACGATGGTCTCATCGGAGCCGATGAGTTGGCGGTTCGGGATATGCAGGGGCGAGTTGTATACGATGCCGCGCACGATCAGGCGGTCGGTGCCGCTGACGACATAGACCGTGAAATCGTTTGCCTGCAGGTATTCGACCACCTGCAGCATCGGCAGATACCAGCCGTCGCCGCGGGTCATCCCCTCGTAGCTGGGCATCGGCTGCTTCTTGAACTCCTGAATGTAGGCGTTGAACTCCGCGACCGTCATGCCGGCAAAAGCGGACGCCACGGCCCGGCCGTGGTCGACCTCCAGCCCGGAGAAGGACTTGCCGGTCTCGTTCTGCTCCTTGATCTTGTTCGCCACCTCGCGCTCAAATTCCGACGCCTTGTCCTTGTAATCCGGGTCCTCCAGCACGCGGTATTTGAGCAGCGTATAGTCAAAGTAATTCGGGTCGGTCTCGCAGAAGAGCGTCCCATCCAGATCGAACACCGCGATCCGGTCCTCGACCGGGATGTAGTCCGCGCTGCCCGGGTCCGTGATCGCCCCGATATAGGCGATCAGCGTGTCGGCGGCCTTTGCGCCCGCCGTCCACAGAGAGAGGGGCGAGGCTGCCCGAAGCGCCCCGACAAAGCGCTGCAGCATGACCGCCGTCTGCGCGCGGGTGATCTTCCCCTTGGGGCTGAGCCGATCGACCTCGGTGCCCTGGATCACGCCGGAGCCGACCGCCCACTGCATGGCGGGCGCATAGCCCTCCCGGATGTCAAAGGCGTCTTCATAGCTGAGAATGTTCGTATCCTCCCCTACGCTGACGTCCGTGTCGGTCGATTTCGCATAATTCCAGAGCAGGAGCGCCGTCTCCTCACGGGTCAGGATCTCATCCGGCTCAAAGCGGCCGCTCACGCGGTCCGAGAGCGCGGCCGCCGCCGACCAGCGCACGGCCTCGGCATACCAGGCGCCGGCGTCGACGTCGGTATACGGTATGCTGCCGGCCGCGGCGGGCTTTCCGGCAAACCGCCACAGGATCATGACGAGCTGCGCGCGCGTCAGCTCCTTGTCCGGGTAGAAGCACACAGCCGCGCCGCCGTCCCCGTAGCCCTCCATCCATCCGTTTTCATAGGCGTTTTTCACGCCGTCCGTATACCACGTCCCGGCGGGAACGTCCTTAAAGGGCATCCCCGTGCGCCACGCGGTCGTGCGGGCGGCCACGTTTTCTTTCAGATTCGTGAAGAAGAACAGATAGTCGTAAATATGATAGGAGCCGTCCGGGAAGATGTCGATCCCCGCGGGATAATCCGCAGGGCTGACGTCCGTGACCACCAGCTCGCCCCGCGGTCCGATGTACGCGCCGCAGAGCGCCGGGATCGGCGCGGCGCCGGTCGCCATGACCGCGCCCAGATTCTGCGACTTGCCCGCCGCCGTACCGTCGGTCTTCCAGTTCAGCGGATTGATGGACAGCGCCTTCGTCCCCGCCGGGATGACCAGCGTATCCGTCAGCGTCCCGTCCTCGCAGTCAAAGCTGACCACGACGCCGGTATCCGTCTCGCCCTTTGCCGGGACGATCTGGGGATATGCGTTCGCCATCTCCTCCGTGACCGACCAGCCGATGGAATAGACCGCGACCAGCCCGCGGCGCAGCGCTTCCGCCTCCGCGCCGTCGCCGCCGTAATACGCCTTCAAAAGCTCCAGGCACATCTGCGCGCCCTGCGAGAAGCCCGCAAGGATCACGCCGCGCCCGCCGTTTTCATGATCCAGATACCAGCGGAAGGCCGCCGAAACGTCCGCGTAGGCGACGGCCTGCGCCGCGGCCCGCTCCGCCTCCGGGAGCTTGTAGGCGTTCATGGACATCTGCCGGTAGTAGGGCGAAAAGAGCCGGCCCGCGTCCGCATAGATGCCCTTTTCCATGTCCAGCGCGCTGACGAATTTCGATTTCAGCTTTTCATTGAGGTCATAGGAATTCGTCTCGCTTCTCGTGTCCACCGTGGGACAGATCAGAAATATGTCGACGCCCGTATCCTCTCCCTGCGCAAAATACGCCCAGCTTGCGCGCTCGCCGTAGTCGGGCGCGCCCCCGGCGTCCTCCGCCGCAAAGGCCGCGCCGGGCAGCGCCAGAACGACGATCAGGACCCACAAGACTGCAGTTTTCCACATTTTCATAAACAAATCCCCTTGCAAGGTTATTTCCGCATATTCCCGTTTTTTGGCAGTACAGGATTCCAAAAACCGGGACGGCGCAGCCGTCCGAACGCGTTCCCGCGGCTGCCGCTCAGCGCTTTTCCGGTTTCCGGACGCGCTTCCGGCCGGGACCGATCGCCCGCGCGGGGCACACCAGCACGCAGAGATGGCAGCCGACGCATTTTTTGCCGTTCAGGACCGGCCTGCGCGCCTCGTTCAGCCGGATGGCCTGATGTCCGCCGTCCGCGCAGGAGATCGAGCAGCGGCCGCAGCCGATGCATTTCTCCCTGTAGAACCTCGGGAACAGGATGGAATCCCGCTCCAGTACGTCGGTCGTCTCACTGACGGCGTCCAGCGCGAGCCCCTGCGTCTCTCGGACGCGCCGGAAGCCCTTTTCCGCCAGATAATAATTCAGTCCCGCCTTCAGCTCGTCGATGATGCGGTATCCGTACTGCATCACCGCCGTCGTGACCTGCACGCTGCCCGCGCCCAGAAGGATGTATTCCAGCGCGTCGAGCCATGTCTCCACGCCGCCCATCGCGCTGATATGCTTTCCGATAAGCGCCGGATTCTGCCCCAGCTCCGCGATAAACCGCAGCGCGACCGGCTTGACGGCGTTTCCGCTGTACCCGCCGAAGGCGCTCATCCCGCGCACTGCGGGCGCGGAGACGTAGGTATGCGGGCTGACGCCGATGACGCTTTTGATCGTGTTGATCGCGGAGACGCCGTCCGCGCCGCCGCGGATCGCCGCTTCCGCGGCGGGGCTCATCGCCGCCACATTGGGCGTCAGCTTGGCAAGAACGGGGATTTTCGCGCCGCGTCTCGACGCGGCGGTAAAGCGCTCCACCAGCTCCGGGACCTGCCCGATGTCGGAGCCCAGACCGCCGTCTGCCATGTTGGGGCAGGAGAAATTCAATTCGACGGCGTCCGCGCCGTTTTCCTCGCACAGCCGCGACAGCTCCTCCCACTCCGCGTCATTCTGCCCCATGATGGAGGCCAGAAGGAGCTTTGTCGGGTATTCTTTCTTGAGCCGCCGGAAAACCTCCATATTCTCCGCCACACTGTGGTCGGAAAGCTGCTCGATATTCTTGAATCCGACCATGCTGCCGCTGTCGCCGATAACGGCGGAGAATCGGGGCGACACCTCATGGATCTCGAAAGAGCAGATCGTCTTGAAGGCCGCGCCTGCCCAGCCGGCCTCAAAGGCCCTGGCGCACATCTCGTAGGTGCTGGCCACGACGGAGGAGGAGAGCAGAAACGGATTCTCCAGCGGAATGCCGCACAGCTCCGTGCGCAGCCGGGTCTCGTCCTCCGGCGCGGGAATCTCCAGCTCCGGCTTCACCTCGTCGTGCAGCCGCGTCATCAGCGCCCGGATCGGGACTGCATGCGGCCGGACGCAGGCCGCCTCGCAGGGCGCGGGGCAGTCGGTGCACGGATTTGCCGGCGGGAACCGGAACGCCGCCGTCTTCTCATCGTCAAACCAGATGCGCCGCAGCGCCGCGGCGCAGTCGATTTTTCCGCAGGCCGCGCTGCAGGGCGCGTCGGCGCACAGCGCGCATCGGATCATGTCCGAGCGGTACAGCTTTCTTTCCAGCAGCATATCCTGTCCTCAACTCCTTCCTGCCCCTCTGTGCTTTATCTCCTCAGATACTCGGAGGAGACCGGAAATTCAAAATAGGTATCCGGATACGGCTCGTCTTTCAGCGCGAAATGCCACCACTCGCAGTCGATCGGCCGGAAGCCGTTGCGCACCATTACGCGCTGCAGGAGCATGCGGTTTGTGTACTGCTCCTCCGTGACGCCTCTGTAATCCGGGTGGGACGCCTCGCTGAACAGATCGAACGGGCTCCCCATATCCAGCTCTTTTCCGGTTTTCATGTCCAGAAGCGTCAGATCGACCGCGCTCCCTCGGCTGTGGCTCGACATTTTGGCGATATACCCCTTTGCAAAAAGCGCCTGCTTCTCCAGCTCCGGGTAAAAATAGGGCTTCATACGAATATCCTGATCCTCGATCCCCCACAGCACGAAGTGCTTTACCGCACAGGCGGGCCGGTACGCGTCAAACACTTTCAGCCGGTATCCCTGCACGATCATCTCATTGCTGACGGATTTCAGCGCCCGGGCCGCCTCCCTGGACAGCACTGCGCAGGGCTCCTCATAGCCGTCGATCCGGTCCCCGATGAAATTGTAGGTGGAATAGTAGCGGATCTCCTGCACGATCTGCGGGATATAGTCCGCCAGCAGTACGAATCCGGACGGATCCATCACCGCTTTCCGTGTCGCCGCGCACATTACGGTTCCCTCCCATACGTCCGGATTGCCGCCGCAAGGAGCTTCTCGGGATCTGCGCCTTCGAGGTCCAGGCCGACCGCACGGACAAGGCGCACCTCTTCGATCCCCCAAAAGCTCTGCGCCAGCGCTTTCACATAGCCGAAGCCGAACGTCTCGGGTACGACCTCGCCGCCGGCGGTGGTCACATAGAACAGCCGCTTCGCTCTGCAGAGGCCCATCGGGACCCCGTCCGGTCCGTACCGGAACGTGATGCCGGGCACGTTGATCAGCTCCAGATACTGCTTGAGCGCAGCCGGGAAGGATAAGTCCCAATACGGCGCGGCGATCACGATCTGATCCGCGACGGCAAATTGCCGTGCCGGGGCGAACGCGGCGTCCTCAAACTGCGCTGCGGCGATCCTTTCGTCCCGTGTCTGCAAAAACGCCTCGTCCGCCTTCGGAAACGCCATATCCTCCAGACGAAGCTCCGTGATCTCATCCTGTATTCCGGACAGCACCTGCTCGGCAAGTCGTTTCGTCCGCGATCCGCTCCGCACGCAGGCGTTGATAAACAGTGTCAAACCGGCCCACCTCTTTTGCTGTGATCGGGACGCAGCGGCTGCCGTCCCGTATGCAGTTGCTTAATCCTCCGCCGGGTCCTCCGGCGACCAGGACGGCTGCAGCTCCTCGATCCGGAGGAAGCCGTCCGTCTTCGCCGCGATCTGGTACTGGTCCTCGTAAACGATCTCCCCCGGCGAGTTGGTATACACAAGGAAGTAGGGATGGTTGTACCGCTCCAGCAGCCAAAGGGCGGGCCGGATCATTTTCAACATTTCCTCGGAGTTCTCTGTTTTGAACCAGCAGACCACGGGCTCCCGGTTCTTGCACTGGGGCGGCCACGGAAGATTCTCGGCAAACCAGCCGTCGATCTCCCGAAACAGGCCCTCGTCTTCCTCGTCCATGACGTCCTGTTGGATCAGCTGCCAGCACATGCTGAAAATGCCCTTGGCGTACATTGTGTTTTTCGCCAGCTCTTTGCCCTGGATCCGGACGTATTTGAATTCCAGCTTACTCATTCGCCATCCCTCCGTAAGGTCCAAGTTCCCGTTTCTTTATTGATAGGCCAGCAGCGTCAGCGCGACATAGGCCGCGATCATGCCGCCGAGGATCAGCGCCTGCTTTCCCCGGTGCCTGGTCAGAAGTCCCGCGAACTCCCGCACCGCCGCATTCGGCCAGAAATACCACTTTGTTTTCGCGCCCATGCCGACCGCCCGCATTTTCACGCGTCTCGCGAAAAGACCGCTGCGGAAAACGTGATAGTTGGTGGTCGAAAAGGCGATCTTCGCGTTGGGATTGATCTCCCAGATCTTCTCCTTTGAGAATTTCATGTTTTCAAACGTATCCGTGGAACGGTCTTCCTCGATGATCCGTTCCTCCGGGACGCCGTGTTCCATCAGATACCGCTTCATGGCCGTGCTCTCCGGGACCGTTTCGTTCGGTCCCTGCCCGCCGGAAGTGATAAAGACCGGCTCTCTGCCGGTCTCTTCCCTCTGCTTCCCGGCAAAGGCCAGCGCGCGGTCGATCCGCCCCCGCAGCAGCGGCGTCGGCGTTCCGTCGCGCTTCAGACCGCAGCCGAGAATGATCAGAAAATCCTTGTTCTTCTCGGGCTCATGCCTTGCGGCGACGGCGTCCGCGACGATGGTCCCGATCAGCATGCATTCAAAATACAGATAGATCGCCGCAAAGAGGTTTGCGAACAGGTCATGCACCATGACCTCCTGCTGACTGCCGGACGCCGAAAAATCAAACCAGTACAGAAAAGCCCCGCCCGCCAGAAGAAGGAAAGACAGGAGAATGCCCAGCAGGTTTACGGGCCGCTTCCCCTCATGCCGGATGAGGGAAACGTTCGATATGCAGAGCGCGGCGGAGAAAAGGAGCAGAAACGGCGCAGAGGCAAGCATATAGGTTTTCGCGGAACCCAGCAGCGAAAAGAGAAAGCCGCTGACCGTAAACTGTTCCGGCGCGGCCATCGTACGCGCCGCAAGCAAAGCGTGGGTAATCAGAACGGAGAGCGCGAACAGCGCGAATCCCATATAGAAGATCGTGTTGTAGGAATAGGGGTTGTACTGGATCTGCGCCCGGAACGCCCACAGCAGCACGAGCATCGCGCCCAGCGCATACGCCGCCATGACCAGGCAGATCCCAGCGGCGGCGCGCGCCGTTCCGAACTGCGCCAGAACAACGACGGCGGCAGCGGCGGCGGCAGACAGGGCCAGGAGCGCGCGCAGCTTCGGCTTTTTGTCTCTCGTGTCAAACTGCAGGACTTGCATGGATCGTCACATCCTCCAAAAACCGCCGGAAGCCGTCCGGATACGCCGCGTCCGCTTCCAGACCGGTATCGCCGGGCTCCACCAGCTTGTTTTTGCCGTGGTAATCGCTCCCCGCCGTCACGTACAGCTTGCACAGCTCCGCAAGCGCCAAAACCTCGCCGCGGAGCTTCTCCGTATACCCGGAGTAGAACCCCTCCAGCCCCGCAAGCCCGTACGTCTTCAGCCGGCGGACACGCGTTTCCAGCTCCGCGCCCAGAATCAGCTGGTCGCCGCTCCCGTAGACGGGATGCGCCAGCACGGGGATGCCGCCGCTCTCCCGAATGCCCCGGATGGCGTCCTCCGGGCGGACGTATTCGCTCTGCACATGCAGCTGGTCGATGTATTGCCGGATCGCACGCTCCTTTGTCTCTGCATATCCGTACTTCACCATCAGATTCCCGATATGCGGCTTTCCGGGATTGTCGAGGGCCAGCAGGCGGGAGACCTCCTCCTCCGGGAACGAAAAACCGAACTCGGTCTCCAGAAACGCAAGCCTTGCCTCAGCCTTTTTCATGCGGAGCGCGTGTCCCTTTTCCACCAGCGCCCGGATCGGCGCCGCGTCCGGGTCATAGCCGTATCCAAGGATGTGGTATTTGCCCTCCCCGTCCCGGCAGGAAAACTCCACGCCGGCGAGAAAGGCCGGATCCCCTTTCCGCAGCAGCGCCGGAAAAATGCAGCTGCCCTTGATTGCGTCGTGATCGGTCGCCGAAAACAGGTCGATCCCGGCCTCCCTCACTTTGGCGAGGAGCGTCTCCGGCGTATCCGTCCCGTCGGAGATGACGGTGTGCATGTGCAGGTCTGGTTTTGAAAATCGCATGGCGTCTCCCCGCGCTTTCCGATCAGAGATTCTTTTTCAGCCTCAGGATGTTCTGGCCGTCCCGGTACTCGTAGGACACGTCATCCATGAGCTTTTTCGTCATAAAGATCCCCAGCCCGCCGATCGCGCGCTCGTCCGCCGGAAGCGTGACGTCGGGGTCAGCTTTGGCCAGCGGGTCATAGGGGACGCCGCGGTCCACGAACGTAATGGTCACCGAAACCGGCTCCCCGGAGACCTCTACGCGCACGGTGGCGCGCCCCGCGCCCGGCGCGTAGGCGTAGTGGGCGATGTTCACAAAAATCTCCTCCACCGCCACGCCGATCTGCATCTGTGCCTTCATCGGGCAGTCCACAGCCTCCAGCTGCGCCTCCACAAAAGCCAGCACCTGCGCCAGATTTTCGTCGGAGGCCTCGATCTCCAGCTCCGCGCCCCCGGCCGCGCCGTCTGCAGGCAGCTCAAGCTCGAGGGAATCCAGCTTTTTGAGGAGCCCGGTCAGCCGCTCTGTCCAGAGCGCCAGCGTCGCGCGGTCCTCCTCGGAGTGCAGGTCGGAATGTCTGCGCTTCCAGTCGATCAGATCGGCATAGGCGAGGCAGCGGATCTTCTCCTCGGCTTCGCTGACCTTCTTTTCGTCCCGGGTGTTCAGATACGCGCGGAGGCTCTTGTGCCAGAACTCGACCGACGTTTTATGATCGAAGCCCTGGAAATCCAGCACGATCTGATGGTTGTATTCGGAAAAGCCGATATAGGAACTGTACATCTGCGCCAGCTCAAAGATCGGATGGCCGACCGACAGCGTATCCATGTCGATGAGCAGCACCTCTCCCCCGGCCAGTACGATGTTCTTCGTGTGGTAATCGCCATGGATCATGCGGTCGCTTTCGGGAATGGCCTCCGTCATCCGCATAAGCTTTTCGCCCAATCCGTCCGGCAGCGCGTCCTGCATTCGGCGGATGTCGGTCAGCGCGCTCTCCCGGATCGACGGGAGCTTTCCGGCGGGCACGGTAATGCCATGGACCTTTTTCAGCAGGTCCACGTATTCCTGAACGCACCAATCCATGCGCTCCGGCTCCTCCGCCAGGATCTTCGCGAAGGATCGCGCGTCGAGAAGCTCAAACACGGAGCCGTAGCTGTCTCCGACGCGGACGACGTCATAGGAGATCGCAGTCGGGACGCCGAGGACCAGCGCAAGGCGCGCGACCTCCCGCTCGTGTTGAATCGCTGCGAGCGCGTCTGCGTTTTTGTACACCTTCACAACGTTGTCCTGATCGATCCGGTAGACCTTTCCGTTGGCGCCTTCTCCGACGACCTCGCACCCCTCCACGGAGACGACGCGGTAGGCCTTTTCTACCGGCATCATTTCGGTAAAGCCTGTCATCTCGAGGATCTCGTAGACCTCGGAGGTCACGTTCACGATACGAAGATCCGGGTATGCCTTTTTCAGATGCAGGATCACGCGCAGGCCGGCGCTGGAGATATAGGCGAGCTTTTCCGCGTCCAGCACGACGGCCGTTTCACCCGTGCCGTCCAGCTCTGCAAGAATACCCTGCTCCGTCTTCGCCGCGTTGTTGGAATCAATGCGGCCCTGTAATTCGATTGTCATACCGTTTCGCCCTTTCCCTTGTATTCGAGGCAAAGCATCGTCAGATCGTCAATTGCTCCGTGCCCTTCACAAAGCCGTCCGCAGCGCCGCAGACGTTCTGCAGGATCGCTGCGTCGCGGCCTCCGGCGCCTTGTTCGGCGCCGCGCATCCGCTCCCGGAGTCTCTTCCGGAAGCCGATGCGCTCTTCTTCCCTCTCCGCACTCGTCCGTTTACCCGATGGTCAGAATATCCGAAAATCCCGTGACTTCGAAAATCTCCATAATGGCTTCATTTACATGGACGACCTTCATTTCACCCTGCTTGCTCATGGTTTTCTGCGCCGAGAGCAGGACGCGCAGCCCGGCAGAGGAGATGTACTCCAGCTTTTCAAAGTCCAGCGTCAGTTCGTTCACGCCGTCCAGCGCTTCCTTGAGCGCCTGCTCCAGCTCCGGTGCCGTGACCGTATCCAGCCGCCCTTCCAGCGCGAAGACGGCGGCTCCGTTTTCCAAGGTTTTTTCCAGATTCAGCATAGTTATTCCCTCCGATTTCTGTGATCCTGCTGCAAAACGGCGGACGGACACAGGCGCCTTTCTCCCGCGGAACATCGTCCGGATCCATCTTTACAGCTAATTATACAACAGACATGCAAGTCTGTCACGGACCTTCCGGCCGGCCGCCGTTTCGCCCGTCCGGGCTTGCCGGTCCGCAGCGTCGGACGCCGCCTGCGCCGGAGCTTTCCCGGTTTTTACACGGTCGGCGCCCACACAAAGATCAGATCTTCCCCAGACTCGGACTGATCCTCATGCCAGGTAAAGGTCCCGTCGTTGTGGAATACGATCGTGCCGGTGCCGTCGTCGTACACGATCTCCTCACTCTTGACGTTTCCGCCGTTGTCATAGGTGACGATCGTCTTCACGCAGCCGGAATACTCGACGGTCAGCGTATCGGCGTCGAAATAGCCGAAGATTTCCCAGCGCGCCAGCTCCCATGCGCTGCCGCCCCACTCGATGGTGATCTGCGCATCATCCCTGCCGAAGCACTCCACGAGGGCGTGCGCGCGGTCGCACTGGTACTCGCCGATGAAATTCATGACCGGATTCTGTCCGTCGCTCTCCATCCACACAAAAACCAGATCCTCTCCGGACTCGGACTGGTCGTCGTGCCAGGTAAAGGTCCCGTCGTTGTGGAATACGACCGTGCCTGTGCCGTCGTAGCTCAGCACCTCCCGGCTTTCGATTTCGCCGTCCTCATCATAGACCACAATCGACTTCTGGCCGTAGGTGTACTCGACGGTCAGCGTTTCGGGATCAAAGCGATCCTCGATGTCCCAGCGCATGATCTCCGAGGCGTCGTTCACCCACTCGATGGTGATCCACGCTTCATCATAGCCGAAAGTTTCCACCAGCGCGTGCGCGCTGCCGCACTGATACTCGCCGATGAAATTCATGACGGGATTCTGCCAGTCCGGATCCTCTTCAAACACGGCGACATAGTCCGCGCTCTCGTCCAGAAGCACGGTAATGACCGGCTCCGTTGAGAAGTCCTCGCCGTTCTTCGTCCACTTCACGAACAGGGACCCCGCGCTCGGCCAGGCCTCAAATGTGTAGGTTCCCGGCTCGGCCAGGTTGACCTGCGCGGACTGGTAGGGGTAATCGGTGTCGATCTCCGGCGGATTCTCGCCCTCGGCATAGTCGATATTGCCCATGCCCTCCACATTGATATGGACGAAGATCGTGGCCTCCGGCAAGTCCATCGGCGTGAAGTGATAGGTTCCTCCGCCCTCGACTTCGACCAGCAGACCGTCCTCGCCCTCCTCGGAAACGGTGACGATATAGGGATCCGCGCTCTCATCCCAGGCGTTCAGATCGCCGTACAGGGTCTTGCCCTCCTCCTGGACAGACGCTCCGGCCATGACGTCTCCGATCATGCAGCCGACGTACCAGCCGGGCTCATCCACATCCTCCATCCAGGTGACGGAAAGCATGTTCCCATCCGCGTCCTCGAAGATGCCCTCCCGGGTCCACTTCCATTCCCCGGGCTCCTGCGACGGCGTGGGCTGCGCATTATCGGTCCCCTTGTCTGTGTTTGCGCAGGCAGCCAGCGCAAACAGCATGCAGGCAGCCAGAATAAAGCAAATCCGTTTTTTCATTTTCCCTCTCCTTCTTGGCATTTTATTTATATCGACCAGAAAAAGCCTCGCTGCCGGAATCAGTTGCTTTGCTCCCGGCGTGCGTTCAGCATTTTCTGCAGTGCAATCACGATAGCCACCACAATCTGCTCATGCTGCGTCTGATAGAGATCGATGCTGTAGCGGTTGTGAATGGAAATCGCCTTCTGGCCGATCACGGCGACCGGCTCGCTGTTCTGATCGAAAAGCGTGAAGTTCAGACAACGTTGCCCTTAAGCTGCCAGCCGAGCCCCTCGATGTTGGTGACGTCCTTGAACACGTGGAACAACTCGTTGGAAAGCGTGAACTGCCGGCAGTCCGCTGTGGTAATAAAGTGTTTCTCATGCAGGCTGATCGGCCGTTTTTCCAAGTGCGCCGCCTGTGTTCCGGCGGCGTCGAAAATATCGGTCTTGCCGCGGATAACGATGATCGAGGACTTCGTGGTATACAGCACCTCGCCCTGCTCGTTCGTGACGCTGATCTTCTGGTGCAGATCGCCCAACTTCACCTCGGTGTAGAGCGAGCGGGCCGGCTGACCGTAGCGTTCCACCGCATCCTCGTTTGGGCCCTCGCCTTCACCTTGAAATTTCTGGATCCCGGAAAAAAAGCCCATTTTTTCTCCTCTCGTTTTTTATCCTTAATCGTTCGGGAACCCGGACAATGACCCGTACTGCTCGATCCAGACAAATTTCTCCCAATCCGCCTGATTCAGAAACGCTCTGGCCGCCGCATAGTGGTGCCTCCGGCCCGCTTCGCAGCCCATGGCGCGATTGTAAGTTTCCTCGCCGACACACTGTCTGAAAAACGCCTTTGCTTCTTCCTTGTATGCGCCGTCCCTGTAGACGCCGAGAGGCGCGGCGCCTTCGCTGACCGACGCCGGCCGATCGACGCGCAGTTCCCGGCCGTTCTCACGCTTCGTCATCGTCTTTCTCCTTTTTTCCTGCCCAAGAGGCGGTTTTCCTCTGTAATATGCGTTCAATTTGACATTCTCTTTGATACTGCTACGCACTATATCGGATACTGTCCAATAAATGTCCAATAGAAAGCCGCCTTTTCCCGAAAAGATTTCGGGAAAAGGCGGTTCCGTTGATCGCAGTGTTTCGTTATCCCTGCTCCATACCCTTGATAAACTTGCGTATAATCCGAGATGTTCATGCTTCTGATCTTCATGCTCCAACGGTCCTTTCTGCGGAATGCGCAAGCCGATTCCGGATGCAGAGAATAAAAAGCCGTCGCAAGCGAAATGCCCGCTTGCGACGGCTTGGCAGGGGCAGAAGGATTCGAACCCTCGGCACGCGGTTTTGGAGACCGCTGCTCTACCAGCTGAGCTATACCCCTTTATAACGGCGGGAATCCGCCGTGTTTTTGGTGGGCCTTCAGGGACTTGAACCCGGGACCGTCCGGTTATGAGCCGGATGCTCTAACCAACTGAGCTAAAGGCCCATATCTGCGATCACAGGCCGCAGCCGCACGGGATTTTCTGTAAAGGAACGATTGCCGCCACGATATTCGTGACGGCAATACCGTTTGCATGGCGCCTCTTGTAGGACTCGAACCTACGACACCGCGGTTAACAGCCGCGTGCTCTACCGATTGAGCTAAAGAGGCATATTTGAGCCTAAGTATAAAACTTAGGCTCATTTTATGTTGGCATCAACCTATTTTACCGGGCCGTCGCCAGCCAAGTATCGTCGGCACAAGTGAGCTTAACTGCCGTGTTCGGAATGGGAACGGGTGGACCCTCACCGTTATGGACACCAACTCTAT